>Ga0075428_100000029_pt1 | contig 119687 bp, 101 predicted proteins | sample RhiMetdeltSRZDD2_FD_75291 | JGI IMG/M metagenome (GOLD analysis project Ga0075428, IMG submission 75291) | Populus rhizosphere microbial communities from Tennessee, USA - Rhizosphere MetaG P. deltoides SRZDD2 | ecosystem: Host-associated > Plants > Roots > Rhizosphere > Soil | place: USA... | reverse complement strand
CTTTTGGTCAGCTGATGTGGCTCGCCTGTGTGTCGTGGTGGGGTTGCCTTGTCGTGTTGGCGAAAGTTCTTTACACCTCGGCCGGGGTGTGCTGACTTTTCGTCAACTGCGATGGGGTTGCCTTGCGCGACACGCCCGGCGCGAGAGAAACGCCGCCGCCGACGATCACGCATGGGACGTCGGCGGCGGGCGCTGCGATTCAACGCGAGAACTGCTGGCGGAGCTGATCCAGTTCGGCGGCGGTGCGGGCGGCCGCGTCGCTGCTGTAGGTGGAGGCCGGGGCCACCGGGACGTTCTTGCCGCTGGCCAGGTGCAGCACCGGGGCGCGCACGCTGATGAGCGCGCCCTCCTGCTCCGTCTTGGTGGCCGAGATCGAGGCGATCTCGGACCACTTGAAGCTGGCGTTGCCGACCGCGCCGTGCAGCTTCAGCCCCTCCGGGGTGGCGACCGCGCGGGTGAAAGGGAAACGCAGCGCAAGCAGGAGGGATACACCCGCCAGCACCCACAGGCCGATCGCCAGGCCCTTGCTTTCCTTGGCGAGCACCGCCGCACCGGCGAAGAAGCCCGCGCCGATGAGGAACACGGCGGTGAGCGCGACGATCCGCGGCACTCCGCGGTAGACCCTGGCGCCCATTAGGCTTCGTAGGGCTTGTAACGGTACTGGTTGGCGGCGACGCCGAGACCGACCCGAGCCGCCTTGATCGCCCACACCAGCTTTTTCATCTCGTTCAGTATGGTGTGCAGCTTCTTCAGGCTGGCGAACAGATCCTTGAGGATCTTTGTCACCTTGGAGACGGCCTGCGCGGCGGCCGCGGCCCCCTGCGCTATGCAGGCCGGCAAAGCGAAGCCGAGCGAGGCGATCGCCTCGATGATGAGGCTGATCAGCTTGCCGACCAGCCACGAGATGAGCCACTTGACGCCCGCCCGGACCAGGCCGCAAACCATGTTCATGGCGTCGGCGAGCTTGGACATCGTGGTCGCGGCGGCGCTCATCGCCTCCATGTCCTCGGTCCGCTCCTGGGCCAGGCTGCGGTAGATGTTGCCCGCCGCGTCCTGCCAGGAGGTGATGTCGGACTTGACGTCGCTCTCGTAGATGTTCGCCGCGGCGTCGGTGGCCGAGGCCACGTTGCGCCAGGTCTGCGCATAGGCCGATACCTCGTCCGGGTTGCCGGTGACCTTGTCGAGCGCGTCCCGCAGCGGCTCGATGTGCTCCATCGCCCAGCCCGCGCCCCAGCTGGCCAAGGTGCCGATCGGATCGATGATGGCGCTGGCGCCCTCGGCGACCGTGCCGAGCGCGCCGATGCCGGCCTCGACCCAGTTGCCGCTGGCGATGCCCTCACCGAGGGCGTGCAGGTCGACGGCGACGGAGGCGCCCGTGTAGCCGCGGGTGCTGTCGATGACCGGTGCGACGACGGGCGCCGGGCCGATGGTGGGAGTGGTCATAGCGGCAGGTCCAATCCGGTGTTGACAGAGTTCAGCTTGTTAACGGCGTGGTCGTCGGAGGCGACGTAGGTCTGTGACGCGCTCCTGAGGTTCTCCGAGTCACCATTGAGCGCGTCCACCATGTCCGAGTACTTCTTGGTGATGTCCGCTTCCTTCTCGTTGAACCAGCCGCCGACGACGAAGCTCAGGATGATGCCGAAGACGTCGTCGTTGAGGCTGTTGGTCTTTGCCCCGTCACTGGCGCGCTGCACCTCGTGGCTGACCATCTTGACGCTGCCCGCGTGCTTGATGAGCTCCTCGGGCTGGACTTCGATGCCGGGCGCGGTCATCTATGGCTCCTATCGTTGGGCTCGTCATCGGGTGGTGCCGGGAACCTGTTGTGGTACGTGGAAAGAACAGCCCTGCCGGTCTCGCTGTCCGCGCCCACGGTCTCCTCGGCGACCTGGGTCACGGCGACGGTGAGCTTGGCCTGCGCCTTGGCCATCGTCGCCATGATCTCGTTGGAGATCCGGTCCGGGTGCCACCCGCTGACCGCCTCACTCAGCTTGATCGTCGTGGGTACGCCGTTGGCCTCGACCGTCACACTGACCGTGCGATCCCGGTTTTCGGCCGTCGCTTTGAGATCGCCGACCCGCGCCGCCATCTCCTGAGCGTGGAAGAGCTGCTCGCGCGCCCGAGCCTCCCAGTCGCTCGCCCATTGCTCGGCGCTGTCCAAGTCTGGGAAATACGACATTGTTTATGTCCCCCTCAACCGAACTATCGGAAAGGGACACTATTGCCTGAGCGCAATCTTCACAACCGACGCCTATTCGGACTGGGACTGGATCGCGGTGATGGCGACGGTGGAGATGATGTCGCGCACGGTCGCACCGCGTGACAGGTCATTGATCGGCTTGCGCAGGCCCTGCATCACCGGTCCAATCGCGACAGCCCCGGCCGAGCGCTGCACGGCCTTGTAGGTGTTGTTGCCGGTGTTGAGATCCGGGAAGATCAGCACGGTGGCGTGCCCGGCCACCGGACTCCCGGGCAGCTTCGTCGCCGCCACACCGGGATCGACCGCGGCGTCGTACTGGATCGGGCCCTCCACTGGCAGATCGGGCCGGCGCTCCCGCACCAGCTTGGTGGCCAGAGCCACCTTGTCCACGTCCGCGCCGAACCCGCTCACACCCGTGCTGTAGGAAAGCATCGCGACCCTTGGCTGCACACCGAAACGGGCCGCCGTCTCGGCCGACGAGATGGCGATCGCGGCGAGCTGCTCCGGATCCGGGTGGGGGTTGATCGCGCAGTCGCCGTAGACCAGCACGTGGTCCGGCAAGCACATGAAGAAAATCGAGGACGCTACGGGTACCCCCGGAATTGTCTTGATAATCTCGAACGCCGGACGGATGGTGTCGGCGGTGGGGTGCGCGGCGCCGGACACCATGGCGTCCGCCCGTCCTGTTTGGACCATCATGGTGCCGAAGTAGTTGGCGTCGGTCATCAGGTCATAGGCCAGCTCGCGCGTCATTCCCTTGTGCCGGCGCAACTTCTCGTACTCGCCGGCGAACTCGTTGCGCCAGCGCTCGCTGTCCACCGGGTCGACGATCCTGACGCCCGCCAGATCCAGCCCCAGCTCGCGCGCCCGCTGCTCGATCAGGCCGCGCTCGCCGAGCAGGGTCAGGTCGCAAACCCCGCGCCGCAGCAAGGATTCCGAGGCGCGCAGGATGCGCCCCTCGGCGCCCTCGGGCAGCACCACGTGCCGGCGGTCGGCGCGCGCCCGCTCGATCAGCTCATACTCGAACATCAGCGGCGTCACCCGCTCGGAGCGCGCGAGGTCAAGGCGCGCGGCGAGTTCGGCAGTGTCCACATGCGACTCGAACAGGCCGAGGGTGGCGGTCATCTTGCGGGGGTTGTCGGCGCGCAGCCGCCCCTCGAGACCGGTGAGCGCGGCGACGGTGTCGTAGCTGTCCCTCGGCACCACAAAGATGGGCAGCTCCGCCTTGAACCGGCTGGCGAGGTTGATGACGCGGGGATCGGGATCGATACCCAGGGTCAGCAGCAGGCCCGCGACGGCGGCTTGCCCCGTCTGATGCGCCGCGACCGCCGCCACGATCAGGTCGGAGCGGTCGCCGGGCGTCACCACCAGGCAGTTGTCGTGCAGGTGGTCCAGGAACGTTGGCACCTGCGCGGCGCCGACGATGGCGTCGACCACGTCGCGGGCCAGCGCCGCGGCCGTGGGCAACTCCGCCGCGCCCACCGGCGTCGCGCCTAGGGCCGTCGCCACCTCCTTGACCGTAGGCGCGGCGATCGCGGGCAGGTGAGGGACGAAGTAGACCGGCACGGGTAGATCGACGGTCGTCGGTTCCGCCGTCAGCCGGTTGGCGATCACCGCGAGGACCGGCAACCCGTCGCACGCGTAATAAGCCGACCGGACGGCCTCGGCGACATCGAGGGATGAGCGATGAAAACCATTGATAATTGGTACCGCGGCCGCGTTGAGTTCGCCGGCCAGGCGAAGGTTGAGCGAGGCCTCACTGGCTAGGCCGGCCTCGCCCGGCCCCGAGATGTCGTGGCCGTAGTCGGTGCCGACCGCGATGACGGCGTCGCACTCCCGCTCGAGCGTGCGATAGGCCTCCAGGATCTCGGAGACCAGATCGTTGAGCCGGTTGGCGGCGATCAGCTCGCTCGCGTGGTGGTAGGTCGGCCCAACCGCCGCCGTGGTCTGGTAGCGGCCGCACAGCAGCTCCACCACCGGATCCGGGGTCTCGCGGACGAGCGGCCGGAAGACGCCGAGCCGGCGGACCCGGCGGCTGAACACCTCGGCCAGCCCCAGGGCGATCGCCGACTTGCCACCGCCCGGCTCGAGACTCGTCACATAAACGCTGCGCGCCATGATCCCACCCTAGGCGAACACCGGAAACGGCGAGGACCGTGGGCCGAGGCGACCTGCCCGAAGCTCAGGAGTAGTAGCCGAACATCGCCAGTACCACCACCACCGCGCCGTACCCGACCGCCACGATCGACGCGCCGGCGCCGATGACGAAAAGCGCGATCCGGCCCGCCCGATAACTGAGCGGAATCCGGCCGGGTCGGCTGGGGGAGCCCCACGGCCGCCGCTTGCGCCGCGCCCGCCCGCGCCGTGTGCCCGGTGCGGAGACCTCGGGCACGCCGATGAGCCAGGCCATCGGGCCGGCGAGCGTGGCGTCGGTCAGGTCGAGCCCGGACGCCAGGTACCGCACCTCGCCGGCGTAGGTGTCCAGCGAGCGCACCCAGTTGCCCCATCCCACCCGGGTCAGCCAAGCCTTGACGTCCGGTGAGGTGCCGGCCAGCTGGTTACCGATGCTGGTGCGGCGCAACACATCCGTCTTGCTGACCACCACAAGTACGCGGCGGAGCCGGGCGTCGTCGCGCGTCTTCACATAGCGCAGAAGCCTGTCGGTGACGGCCCCCGCGTTCTCCTTGACCACCGCCGCCAGATTCGATGGCGCCGCCTGGGTGACGATGCGCCGGTCGGCGTGGGTGAGGCTGCGCTGCACGCCCTCGAGCGCGAGCGGGTCGACCAGTATCACCACGACCTCGGTGTTGTCGAGGTACCGCTGCGACGCGGCCATCTCACCGCTGGCGTAGTACTCCCCGGCCGGATCGAAGAAATAAAGGATCCGGCCGTCACCGCCGGCCGGGCGCAGGTCCACCATGAGCGCGCGCGGCAGTTCCACCGTCGTCTTGAGCAGGCGCTCCCCCCGGCGTAGCTGGGCGAGCGCGTCGGTGGTGGCGCGTTCGTCCCGCGGGTCCTCGAAGTCGCACTCGCCGCCGCCCTGCTCGACCTGCACGCGCAGGGCACCCACGGCAAGCGCCAGGAACGTGCTCTTGCCCGCGTCGGGCCCGCCCACCATCGGTACGTGCTCCACGCGTACCCGGCCCGCTCGCTTCGGCAAGGGTTTTCGGCATTTCGGGTCGGGGCAGTACGCCGCCAGGCGGTACCGGCCGAGCAGGATCAGCGTGGGCAGCCGAGCGCCGCAGGCGCAGGTGTGGCGCAGCGCGCCGTGCAGGCTGGGCACGAGGCGCCAGTGCTGTTCCTTGCAGGTACCGCTGGAGCAGGCATATATCGGCAGTCCGAAGCGGTGATGGCAACCCGGGTGCGGGCAGGCCACCACGATGCGGCGCAGTATGAGCAGGGCACGTTCGATGGTGCCGAGCGTGGCCACGAGCAACAGCCAGGCCAGAGCCCAAACCAGCAGGGCCGCGAGGAGCAGTGCGGCCAAACCGGCCGCGGCCAAGCCGAGCGGCACCACCAGCATTGCGGTGCCCAGCCACGCCCCGACCAGGGTGGGCCAGGAGAACAACGCCGCATACTCTCCGTCCGTCAGCGAGTAGAAGAGGCTGCGATGGGCCCGCACGGTGTCGTTGTAGAGACGGATACCGGTCTGCTGCAACGTCTTCCAGATGTCTCGCCACATCTGGACGATGAGGTACGAGCGGTACGCCGGCTCGGGTGGGCGCCGCGTGACCGCGCCCGCCGAGCCACCGGGCTTCGGTGGCAGCACTGGAGACAGACCGGTGCCGAGTGCGGTCACGGTGAGCACCGTCCACATCCGCGCGATCAGGATGGCAAGGGCATAGACCGAGCCCGCCAGAACGATCACCGCGATGACGATGGGCCACAGGGCTATCTGGAAGCAGACGACGACCAGCCAAGCCGCGGCGGCGAGGACGTAGATCATTGCCCTCTCCCGAGCCACCGTCCCAGGAAGCCCTTGCCCTGCTCGGCGGCGAGGAGTTTCTCGAGTCCGGGGGGCAGAGACTTGTCTCGCTTGGCGAGCTTGGCCGGCAGCAGCACGGCCTCGCCCGGTCGTTTGGCGATTTTGGCGGTGCGGGCGCTGAGCGCGGGGTCGGGTTTGCCCCGCAGGAACAGCCGGACCGCGACCTCCGCCACGGCCAGCTCCCCGGCCAGCCCGCGCACCGAAAGCAGCGCATCGACCAGCTCCGCGCGGACCCGGCTCTTGGCTGGCAACACCGCGAGCGTGTCGGTCCGCACGAGCGGGCCGGCGGTCAGGAAGGCGGACGCGGCCCGCTTAAGTGATTGCCGGTAGACCTTCTTGTTAGCCCCCGATGACCTGTCCAGCGAGAGGCAGCCCCGCGCCAGGTCTCCGTGGGCCAGCTGATCGGAGGCGAGGATCGCGTTGGCATCGGCCGTGACCGGCTCCACCCTCGACCCCAGGATCGACAGGACGCCGTGCGCCAGCGTCAGCGCCTCGTCGCTGGTCGTGTCGCCCTCGGTGAAGGCGCGTGCCGCCAGGTTGACGATCAGGCGGCGCACCGCATCCCCGGCCGCGTGCGCCTCTTCGCCGTCGAGCAGGCGCAGGCATTCGGTGATGCCGGGGGGCGGTGCCCGCCACACCTGCTCAAGGCATAGATCAATTTCATTTCCTTGTATCAGGTGACGGTCGCCGAGGTCGATGAGCATGTGGGTGATGCCCAGCCGGCGTTGCGGAAACCGGCAGCCGTACCTGGTGAGCACCCGCACCCCGACCCGCGGCGCGTCCGTCCAGTCGCGATCGACGGTCAGCTCGCAGAACCGGTCGGTGATTGCCTTGTCGAGCAAGCCCGCATCGGCGTCGGCGAGCCCCGTCACGGCTCCGTCGAGCACCAGCGCCAGCTGAGCATCGCCGTCCAGCGCGGCGAGCGTCGCGTCGAAGTTGCCCCGCTCGGAACGGGCCGCCCGCCCCGCACCCACCCGCAGCGCATCGCTGTCGACCGGAATGCCCAGCCGCCGCGCCTCTTTCAGCATGTCGGTCAGCTCATTCGGCTCGTTTGCCTTGCGCAGCGCGGCGGCCAGCACCGTGCCGGCCTTGGCACGCGCCGCTTCGGGCAGCCGCTGGATCGCCCTCATCTGGCCCCGGGCGGCCGGCTGGGGGAGAGCCAGGGAGACGCAGATCGACGCCATTCGCTCCGCCAGCTGCGAGTGTCCTAGTTGGACAGCGGCTTGGTACACCGCGCGCGCCAGCGGCAAGCCGAGACTCTCATCGGCACGCTGGGCGAAGCCGTCCCAGATCGAGGCCGGCAAGCGCTCGGCGGCACGCCCGAGCAATTCGGCCGCGGCCAGCGCCTCCGGCTCGGCGACCCGGGCGCCGGTGGAGGCGGCCGCGACGACGACCGCCGCCTCCCGCTCGCCGGGCTCCACCCGGTCCACCAGATCGTGCAGCGTGTCAAGAGAGCGGAAGTCGGTGCGGCGCCAGGCGTTGGCCGCCGCCATGGCGTAACGGCTCAGGGGCGCGCCCGCCGAATCACCGGCGTCGAGGTGGAAATGTTGCGTCAGGCCGTCCGCGCCCGCCCACGAGTCCGGGGTGGTGCCGACGAGCTGCCGCGTGGCCCGGTCGGGGTCGGCGGTGTAGGTGAGGAAGGACAGCTCCCACACCCGCGACCTTGGCAGCGAGTAGCTGATCGCCGCGATCCAGCGCGCGATGTCCGGCACCCGTTCGGAGATGAGAATCAACCGTCCGGCCACACCGTCCAAAGCCGACAGTGTGGCGTCGATGAGCCGGCCCAGCAGCGCGTGGTCGGGCAGCCATGCCTTCACCGCCTCGCGGTCGACGTTTAGGCCCGGCGGCAGCTCGGCCAGGTTCGGCAGCGACCGCTCGCCCGGGGAGGTGGCCCACAGGCTCGACCCCCACAGCTGGATCGGGCACACCTCGCCCAGCTCCGCCGCGCTCGCCACCACCGCGTGGCCCAGGAAGTTGCCGAACCGGCCCGAGTAGTCCTCGCCGAGGTACCGGCACTGCACCAGCACCAGGCCGATCTCCTCACGCTCGAAGCCCAGCGCGATCGGGAAGTCCCGCAGCTGATCGGCGGTGGGCCGGGAAGGCGCCGAATGGGGCGGGCGGTAGGAGAGGTGGCGCAGCATCGCGTTCTGCAGCTGCGGGGTGGCGCCCGGGCTGGCCGCGACGAACTGGAAGCCGGGGCGGCCGGAAAGTCCCGCCGGCGCCGACGTGTAGTGCATCTGGTGTGCCATCGTCAACCCTTACTCGGCGAGCCCCGGCTCGCGCGGATCATGCCGAATCGGTGCAGCAGCCACAGCAACGGGTCCTCGACCCGTACCGGGCTGATGCCGAAGCGCCCGAGATCGCCCCCGCTGGGTATGTGGCCCAGTGCCGAGAGGCCGAAGAGGTTGTGCGCGCGGTACGCGTCGCCCAGCAGCCGGTCGAGCGCCCCCGCGTTCCACCGCGTCAGCAGCGCCCGCACCTGCTCGTCGACGAGGCCGCGGTCGGTCAGGTCGAGGTGGCCGGCGTATTCGCGCGCCCGGTGCATCGGTGAGTGCTCGGCCACGATTGCGCGCAGAGCGTCCACTTTGGTCACCGCGAGGGCGACCGCCTGCCGCAAGCGCTTTGGCGCCGGGATGTTCTCCGCGGCGCGCAACAGGTTGGTGATCCGGCCGATCACCTCGCGCGGGTCGTCCGGAAGCGGGCCCGTCCGGTTGGCCCGCGCCGCGGGCGCCACGTCGGCGGCGGCGCCGGAAAGCGCGAGCGGGTCCACCAGGAACACGATCGCGTCGGAGGCGCCGAGGTAGCGCAGGTGCTTGTCCACGCTGTCCGAGCTGCTCAGGTCCTCGCCCGCGGTGTCGAAGAACACCAGCGTCAGCGCTTTCCGGCCCCACCGTCGCTTCTGGACGGTGAGCAAGTAGACCAGCGGATCGTGGGGCTCCGTCCCGGCAGACTGGGTCACCGGGATCACCTGGTGGTCGTTGTACAGGTACTGTTCGAAGTCGCGTTGGTAGCGCCGGCCCGTGCGGTCGTCGCAGGCCTTCAGCGAGAACCGAAACTCCTCGCCCACCCGGTTCATGAGCTCGTGGATGAGCACGCAGATGTAGGTGCTCTTGCCGGACTCCTTGGCGCCCACCAGTGCGACAAGGCGGCTGGGCACGTCGCAGTAGTCGGCGGCGAGTTCGTGCTGGCAGTTCGGGCACGCGCGGATCAACGACGTCTTTCCGCAGTCCTTATGCACCGCACGGGATTTGCGGCCGTCGGCGGGGAACATCGGCGGTGGGTTGCAGCCGGGTGCGCGTCCCGGCCCGGTGCCGGGACACCGGAACAGCAACGACTTGCGCTCCACCGAGGCGAAACAGTAGGGGCAGATCAGCTTCGCCATCGCGCATCCCGATGATAAAGCCGCTCCCGTCGCGGATCGTCCAGCTCGACCTCCGCTCCCTCCGCGAAGCAGCGCAGCCAGAACGGCCGCGTTATGCCCTTCAAAGGCGCTTGCAGCTGCACCGGTACGGCCGGAGAAGCCACGAAGTCCAGAAGCTCCGCAAGCACCTCGCCGTCCCCGACCCGCAGCGGCATGTTGATCCCCTTGGCGAGCAGCAGCACCAGGCGGGAGATCCGTACCGGTTGCGTCACGGTGACCACTGCGACGGCCCGCCTGTTCCACCTCGTCCCGGCGAGCTTGATCGTGTACGACGCGTGGACGGGCACCTGCACGAGCAGGGTGCGGCCGCCGCCGACGCTGCGCCTAAGCCCGGTCTGGATCACCGGCGCCACTGAGATCTCCACGGCGGTTCCGCGCGGCGGGGTGACGACGGCGCCACCCTCGGCCTCGTAACGCGCCGCCGATATCGACTCCTGGTGTCGCCGCTGCCCAGGGATGCGCCAGCTAACCTCGATCTCGCTCACCTCCGGCGGCCACTCCCAGGTGAGCACCACACGGCCGCCGAAACGCCGGTAGCGCATGGCGGTCGGTGCCGCCACCGCGACCCACTCGTGATGCGCGCCGAGCACGGCGGCGTTGCCGTTGACCGTGACAGCGAGCAGAACCACCGATCCTGGCGTGGGGCGGCAGCGGATCCCGTTCGCCACCTGCTGCGAGGGCATCACCTTGCGTCCCGGCAGCGCCGAGACCGGCATCCGGGTGCCGGCGGGGTCATCGGGCGGCTCCGGCAGCTCGCGCAGTTGCACCGTGCCGGCCTCAGGCGGCTCGAAGCGGACCAACAGCCAGCCGGGCTCGGCCGGGTCCGCCTCCACCGCCAGCTCCCGCACGGGTTGCGGCGGCCGTGCCGGGGTCGCCGTGATCCGGACCCCCGCCGAATGGCGCACCTGCCCATCCGGTCCGATGTAGACAGTCACGAGGAGGTAGTGATAGGTGGTGCCGCTGGCGACATCGCGGTCGTCGAAGGCGGTGGCTCCTTCCGCCACCGCCACCGGGTCGCCGTCCGTGGCGTCACGCGGTGGGCGCGTGGAGCGGCGCACCAGCACGCCGCTTGCCTCCGGCCGCCGCCGCCAGGACGCCGACACCAGCCCGTCTGAGGTGGCGGCCTCGAGATCGCTGAGGTCGGGGAGGTACCACACCGGGCCCGCGGCGGCGACCGGCTGGCCCGCGGCGGCTCCTCGATAGGCGATCACCGAGTAGTGGAGCGGCACGTTGACCGGCGGGTTCCTGTCGGCGTGGACCGTGGCGGGGGACTCCGCGACCACCTCGCCTGGCTGGGCCGGACTCCTGGCGCGCAGCAGGCGGTAGGCGATCGGTCCGGTCGTGGAGGCGGAGGCCCCCCAACCGACGGAGACCTGGTTCTCGCCCACTGCGGCGGCGGGACGGCCGGGCGGTTTGGGAGGCAGCCCGCGCCGTATGTTGTCCACATCGGGCAGGTCGGAGGCGAGCGCGACCGACTCGTCCAGCAGCGCCCAGGCCGCATCGGCGTCTGCGGTGCGTGCGGCCCGCTCTCTGAGCTGCGCCGCCCGCTGCGCGTCGTGGACCGCCTTGGCCGCCAACGGGGCGGCGTCCGGCGGTATCTCCGTGTCGGCCAGACCCTGCACAAGGCGGGCCGCGGACATCATCGCGCCGGAGCCGACCAGCTCACTCAACTGCCGCGCCAGCGGGCTGCCCCGGCGGGCCACCTCGCAGCGAACCGCGAACACCAGGCGCTTGGCGTCCGGCAGCGGCAACCCTAGCCCCTGCGCCTCCCGCAACCAGTCGGCGACTCCGAAGTGCTGATCCCGCCGCGCTCGCACCGCCTCGGCGCACTGGTAGAGCAGCATCTGGTTCACCTGCTCGGCGCTGAGCCGGCGCAGCACCGCGAGCGCCCCCTCGGCCGCCTTGCGGTTGCCGGCCCGGGCCGCCCACTCCCGGCCGATGGCGTCAAGGCGCGACATGTCCTGCTGCTTTATGTGCCCGCCAAAGACCGTGACGCTGCTCTGACGGCTGCCGAACAGGAAGTCCGCGACGTGCCGGCAGCCCAGCGTCGCCAGGTCCGACGCCAGTTGCGGTGCTGGTGACGGCGACTCGGCCGGAAGGGTGTCGGGGCTGCGCACCTCGATGCCTCGGCTCTGCGCCTGCCTGAGCACCAGAGCCTTGTCATACCCGCGCGCCGCGAGCTGGTCCACCATCACTGAGCTGATCATGCCGGTCGCCTCCGAGTACCCCGCCAGCTCCTGCGCCACCTCAACCGAGCGGGCATCCTCCTTGCGCCGCAACTCATCGATCTTCTGCCGGAGCGCGTGCGAAGGGCCGGCGAGGACGGCGGCGAGCTCGTGATGGTCGGTCTCCAGGCGCTGGATGACGTCGCGGTAGGCCAGTTTTCCCCTTTGCTGGCGCCAGTGCGCGGTGACCTCGGCCACGGCGCGCTTCACCCGCTCGGAGTCCAAAGCGGACGGCAGCTGGTACCGCAGCATCAAGTCGTCGGTGGGGCGGTTGCCGGCGGCTCTGGCGGGATCGAGCACCTCGCGCCGGTAACGCTCGGCATCGAATGCCATTGTTCTCAGCTGGTCTGCACGGTGAGGTCGAGGCGCTTACCGGTCTCCCGCTCCAGCGCCGCGACCTTGAGCAGGCCGCTGCCGTCGAGATGGAAGGTGACCTCGATGGGCCAGCCGCGCGGCTTGCGGGGCGGGATGGCGATGTTGCCGTGGATGATCTCCCGGTTGTTCGCAGGCTCCGGCGATTCCTGCGCGCCGGACTGCTCCATCACTCGCACCTTCACCGCCACCTGGTTGTCCTCGAGGGTGTAGTACTCCTCGGTCCGTTCGGCCGGCAGTTGGTCGTTGGCGTGCACCAGGTGGTCCACGAAATCTCTTTGCTGCGCCTCGTCGTAGATGACGACGCCGAAGGAGCGGGAGGCGACCGTGCGGATGATCCGCTTTCGCATCGCCTGCTGCTGAGCCTCGCTCAGCCCCGCCTGCTTGGCGAGCTGGTCGGCCTGCTGCGCCTGCTGGCCGCCCTGGGCAACCATCCGGCGGTAGGTCTCCTCGAAGGCGTAGATCGCGGCGCCCTTGGCCACCGCGAGATCGGGGTCGAACAGCTGCGGCTCGAAGCCGAACTCCTCGGTCAGGCGCTGCTTGACCGCGGGCATCTTGGTGGAGCCGCCGACCAGCAGGACGTCGTCGAAGCTGTTGACCCCCTTGCTCTTCGCGGTCTCCACCGTGCGCCGGGTGATCTCGAGTGCGCGGGTGAGCAGGGTGTGCGTCAGCTCCTCGAACTTCTCCCGGGTCAGCTCGACCGTGGCGGTGCGGCCCTCGTGGATGATGCGCACGTTCTGCTTCGTGGTGGTGGAGAGCTTGCGCTTGGCGTTCTCCGCCTCCAGCCGCACCTCCTCCACGATCTGCTCGTCGCCGGCCGGATCGCTGACGTCAGGGTGCTGCCGGCGGAACTCGTCGAGCAGGTAGAGGCTGAGCTCGTCGTCCCAGTCGGCCCCGCCGAGGTCGTGGTCGCCATCGGTGCAGACGGTCAGGATGTTGCCGTCGTGCATCGAGATGACGGTGGTGTCGAAGGTACCTCCGCCGAGGTCGAAGACGAGCAGCGAGCGGTCGGCGCTGGAGGTGAGCGAGCCGTAGCTGATCGCCGCGGCGATGGGCTCGCTGACGATGTCGATGACATTGAGTCCGGCCAGCTCGCCCGCCTTCTTCGTGGCCTCGCGCTCGTTGATGCCGAAGTACGCCGGCACCGTGATGACCACATCATTGACGGCCTCGCCCGTGTTGATCGCGGTGTCAGCGGCGAGCTTGCGCAGGATCTCGGCGGAGATCTCCTCGGGCGTGTAGTTGCGCCCCCAGTACTCGTAGGTCACCGGGTGCCCCATGTCCCGCTTGATCCTTGTCTTGACCCGCTTGGCATCGAACTTCAGCGCGTCCTTGGCGACCACACCCACGACCGTGTTCTGGGGGGACTCGAAGTACACGACCGAGGGCGTGGTGTCGCTGTCGTCGATGTTGCGAACCACCGTCGGCCTGTTGGCGTCGCCCATGTAGGCGACGCACGAGTACGTCGTCCCCAGATCGATCCCGAAGACTGTCATCGGTGCCCCTCCCCTTCCGGCGCCTCATAACGGGCCACCACAACGTCGGCACGCCGGATCACCCGCTGGTCGGTGGCGAAACCGGCCGTGCGTGATTGGGCGATCGTGTTGTCCTGCAACGCTTCCTCCGCACGTGCCGAGGCCACCGGGCGGTGGCGGGCCGGATCGTAGCGCTCGCCCACGACCGCCTCGAACCGCTCCACGCCCACCCCGGTGAGGATGTCGACGCACTCGTCGGCGACCGCGTCAAGCAGCTGGGCCGCATTGTCCGAAGTGGACGAAACCTGGCGGGCGGCCTTGCGTGCCATGTCATGCACCCGGAACAGTCCGTTGCGCACCGGCGCCAGCAACGCCTCCAGCTCGCCGCGGCGCAGCCGCTGGTTCTCCTCGTGCAACCGGTCGATGACCGACTCGCGGAAGGCGGCGCGCTCATGCTCGCGGCGCACCTCCGCCACGAGATCGTCCAGGATGGACCTCATCTCAGGCGCGGCGGGGTCGATGACGACTTCTGGCCGCGCCGCGTCAAGCGGGCCGTCGGCCTCGGGCATCAGGCTCAATCCGTCCCCCTCGAATGCCATTGACGCCAGAAAGCGTAGCGGCCGATCGCAACATGAAGAATGTTTAATTTGGCGGTTGCGACCCCGTGCGGGGTCGCAACCTGCTGCCGCTCTACCTCATCAGTAGATCGACGATCTTGTTGACAAGATCGACGGCAGCGGTGAGCACAAGCGCGACCGCGCCGACCGCCAGGACACCGTCCTGGAGGATCTGCCGGATCAAGCCGGTGGCCTTGGCCGCCTGCTCGAGCCGGTCGAGGCGTTGCCGCTTTCTACCGCGACGTCTCTTTGTCATCTGATATCGATCCTTTCGATCGAGTCCCAGGGACATCAAGAGGCGCGGTAGTGAATCGCACCTCCAGTGTCCATGGGACAGCTGAAGAGCGACCTATTGCGCTCCTTTCCATACATAGTGGCGAATGTTGTCAAGCCTGCATAGACTCTGTCGTGCCGACCCGTATGCCAAACGATGAGTAGTGACATCGGCGGGCCGGACGAAGCCGGCAGCCGGGGCGCCCCTGTTTCGATCCTTTCGGGGGAGCCCCGGCGCTGGCGGGCCGCGGGTGGCGGGGGTTGAATGCAGCGAATACCCTCTATGCCATGGGGAGCCGCGCGCCGGGGTGGTATCCGCTGCCATCCGGGACTCAGGAGCGCTACTGGGACGGTTCGCGGTGGACGGACCAGACCCGCAAGGTGGCACGGCCGAGCACCGTCGTGCTCGAGGAGGCGGCGACGCTGCCACCGCTGCCACCTCAGCTGCCACCTCAGCCGGTCATCCCGCCGAAACCGGCGCCGCCCAAGGTGAAACGCCTCCTGCGCTTCCCCAGGTGGGGCACCCTCTCCGCGGTTCTTCCGCTTCTTTTGCTGGTACCCATCTCCGCGGCCTGCGCCGGTCTGCTCATCGGCATCGTGGCGATGTTGACTCCTGTGCCGTTTGACATTCTCGCGTGGGTGTGGCTGGGGACCAGCGTGCTGCTCCTGTTCCCGTGGCCCCGCCTGGCGATAGCGCAGTGGTACTTCGGCGCCAGATCTTTGACATTGCACGAGCAGTTGCTGGTGGACATGGCGTGGCAGGCGGTGGAGGCCAAGAGCGCCAACCGGTCCGAGCGCTACCGGGTGCGCATCTGCGACACCGCGGAGCTGTGCGGTCCGACGATCGGCGGGCGCACCATCGTCTTCACCCAACTGGCGTTCCGCACGGCCAGCCCCGACCAGCTCTCGGCGTTGCTGGCGCACGGCATCGGGCACCATCTGGGGATGCATGCCGCCGCACCGGCGCTGATGATGTGGCTGACGTTGCCGATTATGGCGCTGGGCAGGCTGAGCCGAGTCTCGGCGCGAGTGATCGGGGCGCTGTTGAGAATCATTGCGGAATTGCGCGTCGGCGGGGGGCCAAGGCGTTTCAGCCTGCTGCCGGTGCTGCTGGCCGCCTTGCGAATAGCGTTCTACTGGACGCTGCTGGCGTTCGTGGCGGTGATGTGGGCGCTGGCGCACGCGGTCCGCGCCGGCGCCGACGGCGTGGTGATTCTGGCCGGTGCCCTGGCGACACCGATCTGCCGCAGCCACGAGTATGAGGCGGACAGGCTCGCCGCCCAGATGGGCTTCGCGGCGTCGCTGCGGGACTTCCTCGGCGCGGCGCCGTCGGTGTTTCAGGGGTCGGCGCGGCCAGGACAGACCCGGTGGGCGAGGCTTTGGGGCACGCCGCCCCTGCCAAGCCTTAGGCTGCAACGACTCACGGCCGTGCCTTAGCCGTGGGCCTGTTCCGGCGGCGGCGGGTCGATCCGGATTCGTCCACAGTGGACGATCCTTGGGTCCTGCTGCGGCTCAACGGGTACCGAGGAATAGCGGAGATGCTCGACAACGATGTGGCCGCCGGAATGCTCAGCGATGTCGACGTCGCCCGGCTGGAGTGGCTGATCCGCTCGGCGGCGGTTGACCCGCAACGGCTTTCGGAGCTGACCAACGGGATCGCCGCGGGGGCGGGCTCGCTCTGGCACGAATCCGGCCAGCGTGACTACCCGCTGGCCGAACGCTCGGCCCGCCATGATGTGCGGCACGGCCTGGTGCGGCTGGGCCGGGTGGCACGCCACCCCGGCAACCCGCTGATGGCGCAGGAAGGCGAGAACGTTCTGTCCCTGCCGCACCTGGCCACGTCGGTGCTGGTGATCGGCCCGCCCGGGTCGGGCAAGACGCGGGGCATCGCGTGCCCGATCACGGAGGCGCTGTGCCTCGCGGCACTGACCGGGCGGGCATCGGTCGTGGTCCTTGACGTGAAGGGCGACGACTTCCGGCCGCGAGGCGAGGGCGACCGGTTCGACATGACCGTGGACCTGTCCAATCCCGGCGGTGGTATGGGGTTCGACCTGTACGGGTCGGCGGCGCATCCGGGCGAGGCGACCGATCGGCTGGCCTCCGCCTTGCTGCCCAACGTCTCCGCCGACAAGCAGTTCTTCCGGGACTCCGCGCAGAACGCCCTGCACGAGGTGCTGGCGCCGTTCCACGCCGCCTTCGACCGGTACCCCACCGTGGCGGAGCTGCTGACGCTGCTACAGCCGGGTGGCCGCCGGTCGCCGCTGCGCCAGTCGCTGCGCGACCGGCTGCACAACCGCGGGCGGCTGGAGGAGTATGAGCGGCTGCTGGAACGGCGGGAGCGCTCGCAACCCGGCCGGATAGACCCCGCCGCCTCGCTCTACGAGCGCGTGGCCCTGCTGGACCGGGCCCACCTCCACCTGCTCCTTGACACCAAAGGCCCACGCCTGGACCTCGGCGCCATCGATCGTCCAATCCGGATTCGTGTGGCGCTCAACGAGGGCAGCTATCCGGAGGCCTCGAGGATCCTTGCCCGCCTTGTGGTATCGCAATTCGTCCAGACGGTCCAGCGGCGCCCCGAGGGGAGCGGCATCCTGAGCGTGCTCGTGGTCGACGAGGCCGGACGCTATCTCGACGATTACGTCGCCAGTGGGCTGCAACGGCTCCGGTCGCGCAACGCCGGGCTGGTGCTGCTCACCCAGTCGATCGCCGACCTGCCGATCGAGCTGCGCTCCACGATCCTCGGCTCGGTGGGCGGAAAGGTGGTGTTCGGCGGCGTGGGGCCGGAGGACGCGCAGTGGTTCGCGGACTACTTCGGCAAGCATGAGCGCGCGGAGATCTCCCTTTCGGCCGGGACCGGCGCATCCGACAGTCATACCGCCGGTGCCTTCGCTGGCATGGGCTACCTGCCCGCCCGCCAGGGGCGGGGTGCGCAGCAGCACCAGAGCATGACCACGCGGCAGGTCGAGAAGTACCGCTGGACTCCCTCGGAGATCGGCGGCCTGCCCACCGGCCACGCCTTGGTGAGCTTGGCGCTGCCCGACGGGACGAGGACCGGTGCACAGCTGACGAGCCTGAGGGAGCCTTGATGTACCAGCGCCCCATCACGATCGATACGCCGGGTTGCGTGCTCTTCCTGCTGGACCAGTCCAGCTCGATGGCTGACCGCTCGCGGGGAGGGGTCTCCAAGGCGCTGGGCGTGGCCGACATGCTGAACCGGCTGCTTTCCGGGCTGGTGGGCCGGTGTGCGCAGGACGGCTCGGTGGCGGATCTCCTCCACGTGGGGGTGCTCGGATACAGCACAAGAGTCCAGAGCAGGCTCAGAGGCGTTGTCGCTCCGATCAGCAAGCTGCAGCGGGCGCGGCTGGGGGTCCTCCTGCCGGGGCCGAGCGACGGGTATGGCCGCCTGGTGAAGAAGAGGCCGTGGCCCTTGATGATCTGGTTCGATCCGGCGTCGGGCGGGAGCACGTCTATGTGTGCGGCGCTGCGCGAGGCAGCGGACGCCTGCCTGAGGTTCGTCAGGACCCACCCGGACTCCCTGCCGCCCATCGTGATCAACCTGACCGACGGCGAGGCGACCGATGGCGACCCGGTGCGCGCGGCCCACCGGCTGACCTCGATCGCCACCCCGGACGGGCCGCCGTTGCTGTTCAACTTCCACCTCAGTGTCGCCGGGGGGCAGCCGCTGGAGTATCCCGCGGTTCTGAGCGGCGTGCGGGATCCCCACGCGTACAAGCTCTTTGACATGTCCAGCGTGCTACCCGACCAGATGCGAGCCGCGGCCGCCAGGATGGGTATCGTCCTGGCCGAGGGTGCGAGGGGATTCGCCTACAACGCCCGGATGGATTCGCTCGCCCGGTTCCTGGACATCGGGCTGCCCGGGGCGATGCTGCCGGCGCGCCGCCTGCACTAGGGGGCGAGGCCACATTCGTAGGCGAGGATCACGGCGTGGACGCGGTCGCGCAGATCGAGCTTGGCCAGGATCCGGCCGACGTGCGTCTTGACCGTCCCCTCCGACAGGTGCAGCCCCGCGGCGATCTCGGGGTTGGACAGCCCGCGGGCGATCAGCGTCAGCACCTCGCGCTCGCGCGCGGTGAGCGCCGCCAGGCGATCGTTGGCCTGGCCGGCGGGCGCCGCCGCCGAGGTGAGGAAGTGGGTGATGAGGCGGCGGGTGATGCTCGGCGCCGCCACCGCCTCGCCCGACATGACCACGCGCACGGCGGAGACGAGGTCGGCGGCGAGGGTGTCCTTGAGCAGGAAGCCGCTCGCCCCCGCCTGCAGGCCGGAGAAGACGTACTCGTCGAGGTCGAAGGTGGTGAGGATGAGCACCTTGGGCGGGCTGGGCAGCGCCCGGATCCGGCGGGTGGCCTCTATACCGTCCACATTGGGCATCCGCACGTCCATCAGCACCAGGTCGGGGCGGGCGCTGGCGACCGCGTGCACCGCGGCGGCGCCGTCGGCCGCCTCGCCGACCACCTCGATGTCGTCGGTCTCGTCAAGGATCATGCGGAAGCCGGTGCGCACGAGCGCCTGGTCGTCGACGAGCAGAACCCGGATAGTCATGCCTGAATCCCCTTGGGGCGCAAGGGAAGCGTGGCGAGCACGCGGAAGCCGCTCTGCTGCTCGCGCGGGCCGACCTCCAGCTCGCCGCCGAGCACCGCGACCCGCTCGGCTATGCCGCGCAAGCCGTTGCCCTCCACAGCCTGCTTCGCCGGGCCGCGGCCGTCGTCGGTCACCTCCAGCTCGATCTCGTCGGGCCGGTAGGCGATGCGGACATGGGCGCTCACTGCAGTACCCCCGGCGTGTTTGATGGTGTTGGTCAATGCCTCTTGGACGATGCGGTACGCGGAAAGGTCGACGGTGAGCGGCAAGGGCACGGGATCCCCCTCGACAGTGAACGTGACCGGCCTGCCGGCCACCCGCACGCCGTCGATCAGTTCCGGCAGGGCATCGACGCCGGGCTGCGGGGTGTGCTTCGGGTCGCCGGCCCGATCCTGGCGCACCAGGTCGAGCAGGCGGCGCATCTCCGAGAGCGAGGTGCGGCCGGTGGTGATCACATTTTGCAGCGCCACCTCGGTGCGCTCGGGGTGCCGCCGCAGGGCCGCGGCGCCGCCCTGCGCCTGGACGACCATGACCGACAGGGCGTGCGCCACCACGTCATGCAGCTCACGGGTGATCCGGGCCCGCTCGGCCGCCAGCGACAGCGCGACCCGCTGATGCTGCTCGCGCTCGAGGTCGGCGGCGCGTTTCTCCAGCGTCGCCAGGTGGGCGCGGCGGCTTCGCACCCCGTCGCCGATCGCGAACGCCAGCGTGATCACCAGCAGGACCGACAGCGCCCGGGTGACCGCGTCCACGATCAGGTTGGACACGTCCGTCGGCGGGTTCGTCACCAGGTCCTTTACGGGAACGTCGAGCGGCATCGGCTTGGCGTTCGGGGCCACCGCCGCCTCGGGGTTGGCCGCGGCCTTCTTTCGCAGTAGCTCCGCCCGTTCCTCCGGTGTCATGTCGGCGGTCTGGTCCTGCACGGCTTGCGGCCCCTCGCGGCTGGCGGCGACTATCTGCATGGCGCTGAACAGGCTGATGCACAACAGCGCGATGGCCAGCCCGGCCAGCGCGGCGCGCCGGTTCTTCCGGCCGGTGCTGGCCAGGGTGTAGACGGTGAACGGCACGGCCAGGTCGATGAACTGGATGCTGACATTCAGGTCCAGGTGGTGGAGGAAGGCGGCCGACCCGGCGATGATCACCGCGGCCTTGGGATAGCGGCGGCGAATCAGCAGCGACGCCGCCATCGGCAGCGCGAACCACCACAGCAGCCCGTCCTCGTCGCCCTGCAGATCCTGGACGGTGATGGTGATGAGCCCGACGGCGAGCGCGGCATCAAACAAAGTCCATCGATACGCCATGAGGCGGCGGCGGAGTCCGGGCTTTTCCTGGTCGGGCGGCACACGGCAATGGTAGGCGCTGCTGGTGGCGCCGACGTCTGACCGGGGATGGATGGCCCGTAGGCCTGGGGTATGAGAAGGCGCTGCAAATGCGTGACCGCGCTCCGACGCGCCCGGCGCCTGGATCGACGAACGTCTTGGGCCATGAGGAGGATAATTCCCGGCGCGCTCATGGCATGTGCGTTCGTTTTCCTTTCGGCGTGCTCGTCGGTGGGGAACCCCCAGAGCCCCAGCGCGAGCCCATCGGCGATGTCCGACACCGAGATCCTGGCGATCGGCAAGCAGGTGGCCCAATGCATCCGTGACAACGGCGTACCCGACTTCCCCGACCCCTTCGTGGAGCGGGGGAGGCTGCAGCTGCCGGAGAACGCGGCGAACGACATGGAGGGCAGGTACTCCCAGCAGGTCCTCGACCAGGCCGAGCAGGCCTGCAAGCCGATCATGGACCGGCTGCCCGAGTCCGCCATCAAGGGCGAGGAGCAGAGCGACGGCGACGACAGGAAGACAATGGGCGCCGACGATATCGAGACGCTGAAGAAACTCGCCCAGTGCATGCGGGAGAACGGCATCCCCGAGTGGCCGGACCCGAAGCCGGACGGCACCTTCCCGCTTGTCGGCACCCCGCTGGAGGCAGAGGGCAAGTCGGACCGCTTCATCGCCGCGGGCCAAGCATGCAGGCAGTACTTCACGGACTCGATCACGTTCTCATGAACCGCATACGTGAAGTGTTGCTGGGGGTGGGCGCCGTGGTGGCTCTCGCCGGCTCGGTCGCCGGGGTGGGGTACACGATAGGAAAGAAGCCCGAATCGGCGCTGCCTCAGTCCAGCGTTAGCACCTCTACGGCGCAGGTGACCCGGGGCACGGTGACGCAGCGGCTGCGCATAGCTGGCACCTATGGCTATGACGGCGCGTACTCGGTGGTGCATCAAGGAAATCCGGGAATCCTCACCGCCGCCGCCGAACCCGGGTCCAAAGTGGAGCGCGGTGGGATCCTTTACCGGGTCGCGGACAGCCCGGTGCGGTTGCTCTACGGCGCCACCCCGGCCTACCGCGACCTCGCCGCCGGCGTGCCCGACGGACCGGACGTGCGCCAGCTGGAGCAGAATCTGGTGGCACTCGGCATGGACCCGCTGGGCCAGATCAAGGTGGACGACCACTTCACCTCGGCCACGGGCCTGGCGATCAGGCGCTGGGAGGCATCCTGGGGCGTGCCCGTGTCGCACCGGACCGGTGCCCTGCGCTTCGGGCAGGTGGTCTTCTTCCCGTCGGAGCTGCGCATCGGTCAGCTGATGAACGACGTGGGCAAGGCCACCATGCCCGACCAGCCGGTGCTCACCGCGACCTCGACCAGCCGCGTGGTCACCGCGCAGCTGACCGCCGACCGGCAGAACTCGGTGAAGGTCGGCGACGAGGTGCAGGTGACGCTGCCCGGCACGCAGGCGCTCAAAGGCAAGGTGCTGCGGGTGGGCAAGGTGGCGGTGAGCCCGGACAACGGCAACAACGGCAACGAGCCCCAGCGGGGACCCCAGGGCGCCACGCTGACTGTCGTGATTGGAGTGACGGTGCCCGAGGGAGCGCCCGATCTCGACCAGGCGCCGGTGCAGGTATCCATCGCCACCCAGACCAGGCAGAACGTCCTGCTGGTCCCGGTGGCGGCGCTGCTGGCCAAGCCGGGCGGCGGCTACCGGGTCCGCCTCCCCTCAGGCTCCTATGTGGACGTCGAGCTCGGCCTGTTCGACGAGGGCCAGGGAAAGGTTGAGGTGAAAGGAAACCTGAACGCGGGCGACCTGGTGGAGGTGCCGGTCCCGTGACGACTGTCCTGGAGCTTGTGGACGTGCACAAGTATTACCCCGGCGTGAAGTCGGTGCGCGGTGTTTCGCTGACCATCCAAAGTGGAGAGCTGGTCGCCGTGGTCGGCCCATCGGGGTCGGGCAAGACCACCCTGCTCAACCTCGCGGCCGGGCTCGACCGGCCCACCAGCGGCTCGGTCAGGCTCGCCGGGCAGCCGCTGGAGAAGCTCTCCGACAGCCGCCTGTCCGGGCTGCGCGCCCACCGGCTGGGCGTGGTATTCCAGCAGTTCCACCTGCTCGACCGGGTCACCGCCCGGGACAACGTCGCCGCCGGGCTGCTCTACCGGGGCGTCCCGGCACGCAAGCGGCGCCTGGTGGCCGAGGAAACCCTTGCGCGGGTTGGGCTCAGCCACCGGGCCGGGCACGAGGCGCGCAAGCTCTCCGGCGGCGAGCAGCAGCGGGTGGCCATCGCTCGAGCCCTGGTCGGGCGGCCGCCGATCCTGCTCGCCGACGAGCCCACCGGCAACCTCGACACCGCCACCGGCGGCGAAATCCTTGCCCTGCTTCAGGAAATCAACTCGCAGGGTACGGCGCTGGTGGTCGTCACGCACGACGCGGGGGTGGCGGGCGTGATGCGCAGGCGGATCGAGATGCGCGACGGGCAAGTGGTGTCGGACGTCGGGGGTATGTCATGACACCGCTTTCCCGCCTCCGCGTCGCCGATCTGCTGCCGCTTGCGACGGTCGGGCTGCGCACGCGGCCCGGCCGAGCGGCCCTGTCCGTGCTGGGGGTGGCGATCGGCATCGCCGCGATGATCGGCGTGCTCGGCATCACCCGGTCGAGCCAGGCCGAGGTGCTGGCGCAGATCGACCGCCTGGGAACGAATCTGCTCACTGTCGTTAATGGACGGGATTTCGGAGGTACGGAGGCGGAGCTGCCTTTGACGGCGACGAAATCCATCCAGCGGACTCAGGATGTGCTCGCCGCGTCCGCCACCGCCGAGCTGCCGGGTGTCGGGGTCTATCGCAATGACCGGATACCGCGCCAGCAATCGGGGGGGTTGGGGGTGCGCGCGACGGACACCGCCCTGATGTCCACATTGGATGCGTCGCTGGCGCAGGGCATCTTCCTGAACGAGGCTACGGCGGCGTACCCCGCCGTGGTCCTCGGTCACCAGGCCGCCGTCGGTCTGGGCATCGCGCGCCTGAGCGCCGATTGGGATCAGCGGGTATGGCTTGGCGGCGGCTGGTTCACCGTCATCGGCATCCTGCGCCCGGTCGAGCTGGCACCGGAGATCGACTACTCGGCGCTCATCGGCTTCGAGGTGGCCAAGCAGCAGCTTGGCTTCGCGGGCAACCCGAGCCGCATCTATGTGCGGGCGGTGACGTCGCAGACCCCGCTGGTGGCGCAGATGCTCAACCGCGCCGCCGATCCGGAGAACCCGGGGCAGGTCAAGGTGAGCCGGCCGTCGGACACGCTGTCGGCGCGGGTGGCGGTGGCCGACTCCACCACCACCCTGATGCTGGGGCTCGGCGCGGTCGCCTTGCTGGTGGGCGGCATCGGCATCGCCAACGTCATGGTGATCTCGGTGCTGGAACGGCGCCACGAGATCGGTCTGAGGCGGGCGATGGGCGCGGCCCGGCGCCATGTCGCCGCCCAGTTCGTGGTGGAGTCCCTGCTGCTCGGCTTCGGCGGCGGGGTGGTGGGCGTGCTGCTCGGCACGTTGGCCACGTATGTGGTTGCGCTGCAACGAGATTGGCAGGCCCTCATCCCGCCCGAAGCGGTGGGTGCGGGCCTGGCCGCCGCGATCGTGATCGGTGTACTCGCCGGGCTCTACCCCGCCCTGCGGGCCGCCCGTCTCGCCCCCACGGAGGCCCTCCGCGCCTAGGCGGTTTGATCGTTGCGGTTCTGACAGTGCCTGGAGGCCTGATTCGCACTGCCAGAACCGCAACGATCACTCGTCTTCTTCGTCGTGGCGGGCAAGCCAGGTGGCGAACCGCTCGATGGGCGTCTCGAACTCCGGGTTGAGGTCGATGAAGTCGCGCAGGCGCTCGGCCAGCCACTCGAGGGTGACCTCCTCGCCGCCGCGACGTTCGGCGAGTTCCTCGATGCCTCGGTCGGTGAAATACATGCCCTACTCAGTAGCCTTGGGGAGCGCCGCCTCGAGCAGGGCGGCATGCTCCATTTCGTGCACCTTCTGCGAACCCACCGACGGCGCCGCGGCGGCCGGGCGCGAGATGCGGCGCAACCTGACCCCGTCGAGGTGCTCCAGCAGGTTCAGCGCGATGAAGGACCAGGCGCCCTGGTTGGCCGGCTCCTCCTGCACCCAGGCGAAGTCGACGGCGTCGGGATACCTGGTCAGCTCCGCGCGGATCTCCTCCACCGGCAGCGGGTACAGCTGCTCCATCCGCACGATCGCGGTGTTGGTGACGCCCCGCTCCCCGCGCGCCTGGATCAGGTCGTAGAAGAGCTTGCCCGTGCACAGCACCACCCGACGGATGCCCTCCGGCGCCACGGAGTCACCCACCACCGGCCGGAACGTGCCGGTGGTGAACTCCTCGACCGGCGAGACGGCCACCCGGTGGCGCAGCAACGACTTGGGCGTGAACACCACCAGCGGCTTGCGCTTGGTGGACAGCGCCTGGCGGCGCAGCAGGTGGAAGTAGTTGGCCGGGGTGGACGGGATCGCGATGCGCAGGTTGTCCTCGGCGGCCAGCTGCAGCCAGCGCTCCGGGCGGCCCGAGGTGTGATCGGGCCCCGCGCCCTCGTGGCCGTGCGGCAGAAGCATTGTCACGCTTGACTGCTGTCCCCACTTGACCTCACCCGACGACACGAACTCGTCGATGACCGACTGGGCGCCGTTGGCGAAGTCACCGAACTGCGCCTCCCACATCACCAGCGCGCTGGGCTGCTCGACGGAGTATCCGTATTCGAAGCCCATCGCCGCGTACTCCGACAGCAGCGAGTCGTGCGCGTGGAAGCGGGCGTCGTCGGCGGCGAGCGTCGAGATCGGCAGGAAGTCCTTGCCGTTGCGGGCGTCCACGATGGCGGCGTGCCGCTGCACAAAGGTGCCCCGGCGCGTGTCCTGGCCCGACAGGCGGACCGTCACGCCTTGCGCCAGAAGGGAACCCATCGCCATGATCTCGGCGAAGCCCCAGTCGATGTCGCCCTCGATCGCCATCTTGGCCCGGCGGTCGAGCAGTTGCTGGATGCGCTTGTGCGGGGTGAAGCCGTCGGGCAGGTTCTTGTGCGCCTCGCCGATGCGGTGCACGAGGTCGACCGGGATGGCGGTGGCGACGATCGGCTCCGGCTGCTCCTCCCGGTGGCGGGTGAAGCGGCTGGAGACGCCGGTGGCGGTGTCGCGGGTGGCCTTGAACACCGTCTCGAGCTGGTTCTGGTAGTCGCGCAGCGCCTCCTCCGCCTGCTCGACGGTGATGTCGCCGCGCCCGATCAGCTCCTCGGTGTAGAGCTTGCGCACGGAGCGCTTGGAATCGATGATCGCATACATCTGCGGGTTGGTCATCGACGGGTCGTCGCCCTCGTTGTGGCCGCGGCGGCGGTAGCACACGAGGTCGATCACGACGTCCTTGTTGAAGGTCTGCCTGTACTCGAAGGCCAGGTGGCCCACGCGGGTCACCGCCTCCGGGTCGTCGCCGTTGACGTGGAAGATGGGCGCCTGGATCATCCGGGCCACGTCGGTGGAGTAGAGCGAGGAGCGGCTGTACTCGGGGGCGGTGGTGAAGCCCACCTGGTTGTTCACCACCAGGTGCACGGTGCCGCCCGTCCGGTACCCCCGAAGTTGGCTTAAATTAAGCGTTTCGGCCACGACCCCCTGGCCGGCGAAGGCGGCGTCGCCGTGGACCAGCAGCGGCAGCACCGTGTAGCCTTCCAGACCCAGGTCGAGCCGGTCCTGCTTGGCCCGCACGATGCCCTCGAGCACCGGATCGACCGCCTCCAGGTGCGAAGGGTTGGCCACCACCGACACGGTGGTGGTGTGCGAACCGTCCGGGCTGGTGAACTTGCCCGTCATGCCCAGGTGATATTTGACGTCGCCGGAACCCTGCACGCTCTTGGGGTCGAGGTGCCCCTCGAACTCATTGAAGATCTTCTCATAAGGCTTGCCGACGATGTTCGCCAGCACGTTGAGCCGGCCGCGGTGGGCCATGCCGATGACGACCTCGTCGAGGTCGGCCAGCGCCGCCGCCTGCAGCACCTCGTCCAGCAGCGGGATCAACGACTCCCCGCCCTCGAGCGAGAACCGTTTCTGCCCAACGTATTTGGTGGCGAGGAAGGTCTCGAACGCCTCGGCGGCGTTGAGCCGGCCCATGATGTGCCGCTGCACCTCGGGGCTGGGCTTCTCGTACTTGCGCTCCACGCGCTCCTGGATCCAGCGGCGCTCCTCCGGGTCCTGGATGTGCATGTACTCCACGCCGACGCGGCGGCAGTAGGAGTCGCGAAGCACGCCGAGCACGTCGCGCAGGCGCATCTTCTCCTTGCCGGCGAAGCCGCCGACCGGGAATAGGCGGTCAAGATCCCAGAGGGTGAGACCGTGCTGCAGGATGTCCAGGTCCGGGTGGCGTCTGATTTCGTACTCGAGCGGGTCGGTGTCGGCCATGAGGTGACCGCGGACCCGGTATTCCCGGATCAGCTCCATCACCCGGGTGGTCTTGTCGAGCTCACCCTCGGTGACGTCGCGGACCCAACGGACCGGCTCGTAGGGGAGGCGTAGCGCGGTGAAGATCTCGTCGTAGAAACCCTGCTCGCCCAGGAGCAGCTGGTGCATCACCTTCAGGAACTCACCCGACTGCGCGCCCTGGATCACGCGGTGGTCGTAGGTGCTGGTGAGCGTGATGATCTTGCTGACGGCGAGCTCGGCGAGCTGGCCGTCGCTCATGCCCTGGAAGGGGGCGGGATACTCCATCGCGCCCACGCCGATGATGGCGCTCTGGTGGACCATGAGCCGGGGCTGGGAGTGGACCGTGCCAATGCCGCCCGGGTTGGTCAGCGAGATCGTGGTACCGGCGTAGTCCTCCATGGTCAGCTCGTTGCGCCTGGCCCGCCGTACCACATCTTCATAGGCCTGCCAGAACTGGCGGAAGTCCATCCGCTCGCAGCCCTTGATGGACGGGACGACGAGGGTGCGCGAACCGTCCGGTTTGGACAGATCGATCGCGATGCCCAGGTTTACGTGCTCCGGCACGACCATGTTGGGCTTGCCCTCGACCACGGCGAAGTGGTTGTTCAACTGCGGGTGCACGGCCAACGCCTTGACCATCGCATAGCCGATGAGGTGAGTGAAGCTCACTTTGCCGCCGCGGCCCCGGGCGAGGTGGTTGTTGATCACGATGCGGTTGTCCGCCATCAGCTTGGCCGGGACGGCGCGCACGCTGGTCGCGGTCGGGACGCTGAGCGAGGCGTCCATATTCTCCACGATCTTGCCGGCCACGCCGCGCAGCGGAACGTTCTTGCCGCCGGTCTCGGCCGGCTTGGCCTTCGCGGGCTGGGCCGGCTCCGGCTTTGCCGGTTTGGGCTCAGCCTTCTCCGGCTCGGCCTTGGCGGGTGCGGGCTCGGCCTTCGGCGGGGCGGCGGGTTTCGCGGGTGCGGCCGCGAAGGCGGAGTCCAGCGCGGGCTTGTAGTCGGCGAAGAAGTCGTGCCATGCCGGGTCGACGCTCGACGGATCGTTGAGGTAGCGCTGGTACATCTCCTCGACGATCCACTCGTTGGTCCCAAAACTCGCCAGGGGGTTGTCCTGCTGGGTCGACACGCTCTTTCCGCCCGATCTTCACGAGTTAACAGAGGTAGTTGGAGAAATCAGCTATCAAGGCTACGCCAGGCTCCGAAGTGATCCGTCACACAGGTAGCCTGATCCAGGTCGCCTCGGCGCGGGCGAGCAGGCCGCCCAGCGGCGCATACAGGCTCGTGCGCACGAGTGCCCTGCGCCCCTGCCGCGAGACCACTTGGCCCACCACCACGCACTCGTCGCCGGGTTTGGGCAGCTCATCGACGATCGCCGCGATCCTGCCCAGGACCCACGGGCTGTCGCTGTCTATCACCGTCCAGCCGCCCGGGCAGTCCAGCGACGCCCACACCATCGGCTGGTCGATCTCGGCCGGCACGTCGAAGATCGCCGCCGTTCGGCCCTCGTCCACTAATCCGGGGAAGATCCGCAACCCGTCCGGGCGCCGCGGCCCGCACACGAAACAGGTGGGGAAGTGGTGATAGCCGTGCCCCGGGTACCGCTTGGACGCCTCCCGCGCCTCATCGGCCGCCACGCTCGGCACCGCCGGGATGTCAGCCTCCCGAGGCCGGGCCGTCGCGATCATCTCACCGGCCGGGCTGACCACCTCGATGCCCTGGGCGGCCGCCGTGACCCGCATCGGGACCTCCAGCGGCGGAGGCTTGCGCAGAGTCACCTCAGCACTCTCCTCGGCGCCGGGGTCCAGCCGCGCGCCGATCAGCCCCGCGGTCCAGCCGCCGTTGCCCGTCCCCGGCGGACCGTTGTGCCGCGCGTCGATGATGATGTCCGGCCCCACGTCCAAGAGCATGTCACGACGCCGGCTCAAGACCGAACATCGGTCGGCATGCCGCCATACCCTCGACCACGACCGCCGGCCGATCGACCGAGCGCCAGCGCGAAGCGGTCAGCCGCAGGCGGTCCGACACCAGGACCTCGTCGCCGCGCGCATCCCGCGAGATGCCGTCGGGCTCATAGCCCAGCTTGCGGGAAACCCCTTGGGACGCATGGTTGTCCTGGAACACCTCGGAGCGCGCGGCCACGGCGTCAAGGTGGTCAAAGCTCAACGCCAGCAACCCGATCCGCGCCTCGGTCCCGTAGCCGCGGCCGTGAAACTCCAGGCCTAGCCACGAGGAGGTCGTGACCTCCCGTACCACCTGAAAGTCACGTGCCCGCAGGGTGACCTTGCCCAGTGGTTGCCCATCCCGGAAGACTCCGAGCCCCAGTTGCCAGTCCGTCACGCTCCACTCGGCCAGGTCACCCCAGTGTCCCTGCAGGACGGCCAGCTCCCGGTCGCGGGCGCTGCCCTCGGTCCAGGGGGTGAGGAACGGCCGCTCTCCCGGCTTGTGCACGCCCTCGCCCGCGATCCTGGCCAGTTCCGCCAGCTCATCCTCGTGCGGCAGGCGCAATTCCAGGCTCGGGGTAACGATTTTCAGGTCATAGAACGGCCAAAGATCAGCAATCACCGCGCCATGATGACACTGAAGGAACCTTTTTGTTGGCCCGCTGGGTCCGAACGATTCACGTCGTAGTCAATTGGTCACGTCACCCTCTGCCCCATGAGCACGATGTTGCTGACGGCCGCGGCCACGGGTTACTCCGCGCTGATCGCCGGTGATGCCCGGCTGGTCGAGGCGGCCCAACGGCTGCGCTACCGCGTATTCGCCGAGGAGCTCGGCGCCCAGATGGACCCCAGCGGGATTGACGTCGATGATTTCGACGCGTACTGCGACCACCTCGTGGTGCGCGAGGATCGCACGGGCGAGGTGGTCGGCACCTACCGGTTGCTGTCCCCGCAGCGGGCGATCTGGCTCGGCCGGCGCTACGGCGACGGCGAGTTCGACCTCACCCCCCTGACCGTGCTGCGCGACCGGCTGGTGGAGGCGGGCCGCAGCTGCGTGCACCCCGACCACCGCAGCGGCGCGGTCATCAACCTGATGTGGGCCGGGATCGCCAAGTATCTCGACAAGTTCAACTACAAGTGGCTGGGCGGTTGCGCGTCGGTGCCGCTGACCGACGGTGGCGAACAGGCCGGCGCGGTCTGGGACCTGGTGCGGCGCAAGCACATGTCACCGCCTGAGCTGCGGGTCAAGCCGCATCTTGCGTGGGTGCCGGTCGAGCCGGCCAAGCCCGGGACGCTGGCCGACGTTCCCTCGCTGCTTCGGGGGTACCTCCGGCTGGGCGCGTGGGTCTGCGGCGAACCAGCTTACGACCCGGCGTTCGGTTGCGCCGACTTCTATGTGCTGCTTAGCGTAGACCGCGTCAACCCCCGTTACCTCCAGCACTTCTTGGGATCGTGATGCTTTGGCGGCCGGAGTGCCCGTGCGATGAGACCTGCCTGACCGCGGGTGGACCTGAGGCGCGCACCCACCCGTTGGTGCGCGCCGGGCGCTGGGCACGGGGTTGTTGGGCACTGCTGATGGGCGCGATCGCGCTGATGTTGCTGCCCCGCCCGGGCCGGGCCGCCGCGACGGCCCGCGCTTTGCTTGCCGCCCTTGGCATCCGCTGGGCCGTGATGGGTGCTCCCATCCGGGCCGGCGCGCTGCTGGCCGGAAACCACGTGTCGTGGCTCGACATCCTCGTCATGATGGCGCTCGAAAGCCCGCGACAGGTACGTCCGCTGCGGCTGGTCGCCAAGGCGGAGATCGGGGCGTGGCCGCTGGTCGGTTCGCTGTCCCGGCTGTGCGGCACGATCTTTGTGGACCGGGAACGGCCCCGAACCCTGCCGGACACAGTCGCCGAGGTGCGGTCGGCGCTGTCCAGCGGGTACCCAGTGCAGGTTTTCCCTGAAGGGACAACGACTTGCGGCGCGCACCCGGCCCCGTGGCGCCCAGCGTTCTTTCAGGCGGCGCTCGACGCGGGCGCTCCCGTGCAGTGCTTCACCCTGCTCTACAGCTCCGCCGCCGCGGCCTTCGTCGGCGACGAGACGCTGCTGGACTCGTTGCGCCGGGTGGTGGCGTTGCGCAACCTGAGCATCACGGTCCTTGTCGATGAACCCATGCCGGTGAGCGGGGACCGCAGGCGGCTGGCCCGCCGCCTGTCGCCCCGGCGATCAGCTCAGGAGCGCGTCCACGATGGTGGTCGCGCGTGACTCGTGCTTGGTGTAGGCGTCAGGGAAGGCGGAGACCTGCACCGCCTGCGCCGCCGCGGTCAGTGACATGTTCTGCCAGTTGATCGTCATCAGCTTGGTGAAGAACTTCTCGGCCTGGTAGGCCGGTTTCATCAGGTTCGCCACCGTACCCCAGCCCGCGCTGGGCCGCTGCTGGAAGATGCCGACCGAGTCGTAGTCGCTGCCGGAGCCCTCGTTCGGATAGTCGTAAGACTCGGGTATGGCGGTGCTGGCGAGGTTGTAGAGGTTGCTCTCCTGCATCGCGGTGGCCATGCCGATGATGATGGCGCGCCGGGGCAGGCCCAGGTTCTGCCCCACCTTGACGATCGTCGCGGCGTTGTTCATCTGGAGCTGGACCAGGCCCGCCACCGGGACTGGTTTCGCGGGTGGGGCCGGCGTGGCGGTCGGGGTGGGAGTCGGGCTCGGGACGGCGGCCGGCGCGGCTGTGGAGCTTGAGGATCCCTGGCTCCGCTCGAGCGATCGGCTAAGCTGCGCCTCGTCCCGGGCCTGGCGGGTGGCGTCGAGGTCGGCGGCCAGGTCGGCCGGGCGGAGCTGCTCCTGCGGTGGCGCCGCGCCCGCGTTGGTGAACAGCGCGGTGGTGCCGATCACAGCACCGGCGACCAGCAGACCCGGCATCTGCCCGCCCGATTTGGCCGGGGCTTGGCGATGTCGACCGACATGTCTTCTCGCGCGACGATGCGCTCCGGGGGACGGCATTGGACGACAGTAGAAAGGCGTTTGTGCTGGTCGCCACCTCGAGAGGGTGATCTAGGCCACTAAATCGGCCGGCCGGTTAGCCGCAAATCCGCACCAATCGCCATCAATTATGCCTTAGGCCGAGTCTCCGGCTATGCGCCATCGGTGCTCAGGTTCACAGACAGTTTTCAGGCAAGGTACAGCGCACCGGCAGACAACCCGAGTTAGATGGATATATGCCTGAGGCGAGCCTGCTTGTCGTCGAGGACGACCCGAACATCCTGGAGCTGCTCTCCGCGAGCCTGCGTTTTGCCGGGTTCGAGGTGCGCACGGCCACCAACGGCAGCGATGCGCTGGCCGCCGCCGCCGAGCGCCGCCCCGATCTGGTCGTGCTCGACGTAATGCTGCCCGATGTCGACGGCTTCGACGTGATCAGGCGGCTGCGGGCCGAGGGCGACCGCGTGGCCGTGGTCTTTCTGACCGCGCGCGACGGCACCGAGGACAAGATCCGGGGCCTCACCCTGGGTGGGGATGACTATGTCACCAAGCCGTTCAGCCTCGAGGAGCTGACCGCGCGCATCCGTGCCGTGCTCCGGCGCACCAACGGGGAGGCCGGCACGCCCAAGCTCACCTTCGCCGATCTCGAGCTCGACGAGGAGACCCACGAGGTGCACAGGGGCGGCAACCTCGTGCAGCTCTCGCCCACCGAGTTCAAGTTGCTGCGCTACCTGATGCACAACCCCAACCGGGTGCTGAGCAAGGCGCAGATCCTCGACCACGTTTGGAACTACGACTTCCGGGGCGACGACAACATCGTGGAGTCCTACATCTCCTACCTTCGGCGCAAGGTGGACAACGTCCAGCCGCGGCTGATCCAGACCCTGCGCGGTGTCGGCTACGTCCTGCGCAAGCCCGCCGCATGAAGTTCGTGCGGCGTCAGCCCCTGCGAACCAAGCTTGTGGCGCTGGTGCTGGCTTTGCTGACGCTGGCCATCGCGATGATCGGCGTAGCGAGCAACCTCGCGATCAGCCGGTACCTGACCGATCTCGTCGACAAGGATCTTCATCGGGCGGAGGCCGTCCTGCAGAGGACGCTCGAGTCCCTGATTGTCAACGTGGAGCGGTACGGACCGCAGGGCGGTGGGGGGTTCCTCCCGTTCGAACAGGCGGTGATCTTCGGCGACCGCGACGGCAAGCTGATTGTTCTGGCGCCCCCTTCGACCGGTGACGACGATGTGCCCGCCGTGGGCAAGACGCTGGACGACCTGAGGCCGGCCGTCGGCAAGATCGAGACGATACCGTCGATCAAGAGCAAGATGCGGTGGCGGGTGCTCGTGGTCCATCATCGCCAGCTCAACACGCCGTTCGCTGTGGCCAAGAGTCTGTCCGATGTGGACGGTCTCAAGAACCGGGTCCTCTGGACCACCCTCTATGGCGGGGCCAGTGTCCTCATCCTCGCGACATCGCTGGGGACCGAGCTGGTCCGCCGCAGCCTCAGACCGTTGACCACCATCGAGAAGACCGCCACCGCCATCGCCAACGGAGACCTCACCAAGCGGGTGCCCGATCCTGAGGAGGGCGAGCCGGATCCCCGCACCGAGGTCGGCTCGCTGGCCAGATCGCTGAACACCATGCTCGCGCAGATCGAGCACGCGTTCACCGCCCAGGCCGCCTCCGAGACCGCCGCGCGCTCCGCCGAGTCCGCCGCTCGCGACGCCGCCGAGTCGGCCAAGTTCTCCGAGGCGCGGGCGAGGCGCTCGGAGGAGAAGATGCGCCAGTTCGTAGCCGACGCCTCGCACGAGCTGCGCACGCCGCTGACGACGATCCGGGGCTTCGCCGAGCTGTACCGCCAAGGCGCGGTCACGACGCCGGAGGACACGGCCTCGCTGGTCAGGCGGATCGAGGACGAAGCGCAGCGGATGGGCCTGCTCGTCGAGGACCTGCTGCTGCTGGCGCGCATGGACCAGGAGCGGCCGCTGCGGCCCGCACCGGTGGAGCTGAGAGTGCTGGCGGTCGACGCCCTGCAGGGCGCTCGCGTGGTGGCACCGGATCGCCAGATCAAATTGATCATCGCGCCCGGCGCCGGGGATCTCGTCGTCCGCGGGGACGACGCCCGGCTCCGGCAGGTGATCGACAACTTGATGGGCAACGCCCTGGCCCACACGCCCGCGGGCACGCCCGTCGAGCTCAAGCTCGCCCGCGAGGGTGAGCAGGCCGTGATCGAGGTCGTCGACCACGGGTCCGGCCTCGACCCCGAGCAGCGGGAGCGGGTGTTCGAGCGGTTCTACCGCGCCGACTCCGCGCGCACCAGGCGGGCCGACGGCCAGGTGAGCACCGGCCTGGGTCTGGCGATCGTGGCCGCGCTGGTTGCGGCGCACGACGGCGGGGTAGAGGTGGACAGCGAGCCAGGTCAAGGAGCGACTTTCCGGGTACGGCTTCCACTCGTTGAGGTGGATGACGCCGAGCCGGGTCGGTGGGTGGGATAAGCAACGCTTCACAGCAAAGATACAGAGGCGTCACAGAAGCGAACAAGGGCTACCGGGAAGACTTGAGACCATGAGCGAGATCGATAAGCCAGAGCAGCAACCCACACCTACGGGGGGTGAGCCCAGCGAGGGTGCGAGCACCTCCCCGCAGCCGGCCTCGGCTTATCCGCCTCCGGCTCCGGCCGCGAGCGACCCGACGGCGAGCCCGTCGCCGACCGCGGGCGGGCAGCAGCCGTTCGGGGCGGGCACGCCGCCAGGCGCCATCCAGCCGCCTCCCTTCGGGGGAGCGCAGCCGGGGCAGCACCCGTACGGGCAACCGGTTTACCCGCAGCCCTCGGGGCAGCCGTCCTACGCGCAGCCGTCTTATGCGCAGCCGTCTTATGCGCAGCCGTCTTATGCGCAGCCGCCCTATGGGCAGCCGCCCTATGGGCAGCCGTCTTATGGCACGGCCAATGCGCCCACTAGTGGCCCGGCCGCGCCGGGCGACCCGACCACGGCGCAGTACGCGCCGGTGAGCGGCCCGGCCGCGCCGGGACAGTATCCACATTGGACGCCGCCGTCCAGCACGCCGAAGAAGATGCCCACCGCGGCAAAGGTAGTGATCGGGGGAGTCGCGGCGGTGGCCCTGGCCCTCTGCTCCGGCGTCACGGGCGCGGTCGTGGCGACCTCGCTCAACGACGGTGGTTTCGAACTGCCCGTGTCCCAGAACGCCGCTCCGGTGGTCGACCGTTCCACGCTCTCGGGGGTTGCGAGAGATACGCAACCAAGTGTCGTCTCCATAGCCACCGGTTCCGGTGAGGGTTCGGGCGTGATTATCAGCAACGACGGTTACATCGTGACCAACAACCACGTCGTCGAGTCGGCTCAGGGTGGCAGCGTCACCATCACCCTCTCCGACGGCAAGAAGGTCAAGGCCAAGGTGATCGGCACCGATCCCAGGACGGACCTGGGTGTCGCCAAGGCCGACGCCGGCACCGACCTCAAGCCGGCGAAGTTCGCCGACAGCGACCGGGTCGCCGTGGGCGACACCGTGCTGGCCATCGGCAGCCCGCTCGGGCTTCAGGGCTCGGTGACCAGCGGCATCATCAGCGCCAAGGACAGAACGATCAGGGCGGGGCAGACTTCCAGCTCGCTTTCTGGTCTACTGCAAACTGACGCGCCGATTAACCCCGGCAACTCCGGCGGCGCGTTGGTGAATACCAACGGCGAGGTCATCGGCATCAACACCGCGATCGCCACAAGCGGCCAAGGTGAGGGCAACATCGGTGTCGGCTTCGCGATCCCAAGCAACAAGGCGAAGCAGGTGGCCGAGCAGCTCATCAACGGCCAGAAGGTGAGCCACCCGTACCTGGGTGTTTCGGTGGACCCGGCGGACGACGGCGGTGCCCGCATCGCTTCCATCGCCCCTAACAGCCCGGCAGCAGGGGCCGGACTCAAGGAGGGCGACGTCATCACCAAGTTCGGGGACAGGGTCGTTCACGACTCCGATGACCTGGTCTCAGCCGTTCAATCGGGCAAGGTTGGCCAGAAAGTGACGGTGGAATTCCACCGGAACGGCCAGCAGATGACTGCAACCGTGACGCTCGGCGAAGCGTCCTAGCAGTTAGTGCGGAAAACGCACTGAACCTGTGTGCCTCCTCCCCAAATAGGAGCGGCAGGTGGTGGTGGCCTCCGGGGGTTGGTCACCACCACCCGCCGCTCTGTTTAGTTGGCTCTAAAACGTTGGCGCCGCGACGCTCCGGCGGGCAGGGTAGGCGGCGTGACTGAGATGACTTTCGCCCTCGGGGGCGATCTGCCGGTGCACCGGCTCGGCTACGGGGCTCTGCCGTTGTGCGGGCCGCAGGCGTGGGGGCCGCCGGAGGATAGACAGAACGCGATCGCGGTGCTGCGGACGGCGGTCCAGCTCGGGGTCACGTTCATCGACACCGCTGACGCTTACGGCTTGGGCGCCAATGAAGAGCTGATCGCGGAGGCGCTCCACCCGTACCATGAAAAAAACCTGGTGATAGCCACGAAGACCGGCCGGACCAGGCCCAGCCCGCAGGAATGGGGCGTGCTGGGGCGGCCCGACTATATCCGGCAGCAGGCGGAGCTGGCCCGGCGCCGGCTGCGCGTGGACCGGATCGCCCTTTTCCAGTTGCACCGCATCGACCCGACCGTCCCGTTCGAGGACCAGATCGGTGCCCTGAAGCAGCTGAAGGACGAGGGCGTGATCCGCCACATTGGACTGTCCGAAGTGGGCGTGGCCGAGGTGCGAAGGGCGAGAGCGATCGTCGAAATCGTGAGCGTGCAGAACCGTTACAACTACACGGATCGCCGGTACGACGATGTTGTGGACTACTGCGAGGCCAACGGGATCGCCTTCCTGCCGTGGCGGCCGCTCGACGACAGCATCCACCACCCCGACATCCGCCGCGTGGCCCAACAGGTCGGCGCCACCCCGGCGCAGGTCGCGCTGGGCTGGCTGCTGCGCCGCTCACCGGTGATGATCCCGATCCCGGGCACGTCGAATCTGGCCCACCTGAAGGAGAATCTAACTCCAGTCGAGGGTCCGCTGGACGGCCTTGGCCCACTGGGCGGCCGCGGCTGAACGGTCCTGTTCGGACATTGCCGGGGTGAAGCGGCGGTCGGCCTTCCAGTGCTCGCGCAGCTCGGGGAAGCCGGACCAGACGCCGGTGGCGAGCCCGGCCGCGTAGGCCGCGCCCAGCACCGTGGTCTCGGTGACGGTCGGCCGCACCACGGGCACGTCGAGGAAGTCGGATTGCAGCTGTAGCAACAACTCGCTGGCGGTCATGCCGCCGTCGACATTGAGCGCGTCGATGGGCACGCCGGCCTCCTCGACCATCGCCGCCATCACGTCGCCCACCTGCCAGGCGGTCGCCTCCAGCGCGGCCCGGGCCAGGTGGGCCTTGGTGACGAACCCGGTCAGGCCGCAGATGACGCCGCGCGCGTCGGGCCGCCAGTAGGGGGCGAACAGCCCGGAGAAGGCGGGCACGATGACGCAGCCGCCGTTGTCCTCCACCGTCGCGGCGAGGTCATTGACCTCGGGGGCGGTGCGGATGATCCCGAGGTTGTCGCGCAACCATTGCACGAGCGCCCCGGCGACGGCCACGGAGCCTTCAAGGGCATAGACGGCGGGTTTTCCCTTTATCTGGTACCCCACAGTCGTCACCAATCCCTTGGCGCTGGCGATAGGCCGTTCGCCGGTGTTGAGCAACACGAAAGCGCCTGTGCCGTAAGTGCATTTGGCCTCGCCCGGTTCGAAGCAGGCCTGGCCGACCAGCGCTGCCTGCTGGTCGCCGAGCACCCCGGCCAGCGGCACCCCGCCGAGCGGACCGCCGCTCACCACACCGATCTCGCCGATCGACGGTACGATCTCGGGCAGCACCGAGCGCGGGATCCCGAACGCCTCCGTCAAGGAATCGTCCCAGTCCAATGTGGACAGATTCATCAGCATGGTACGGCTGGCGTTCGTCACGTCCGTCGCGTGCCGGCCGGTGAGCTTGTAGATGAGCCAGCTGTCCATGGTGCCCATGCGCACCTCGCGGCCCGGGTGGCGGTCCAGCAGCCAGCGCAGCTTGGGCGCGGAGAAGTAGGTCGCCAGCGGCAACCCCGTCCGGTCGCGGAACGCGTCGATCTCCCCGAAATCCGCGAGCATCGAAGCGGTCCGCGTGTCCTGCCACACGATGGCGTTGCCGATCGGCTCACCGGTCTCGGCGTCCCAGATCATCGTGGTCTCGCGCTGGTTGGTGATGCCCACCGCGGCGATGTCGCCGACCCCGGTCCGACCCAGCGCGCCCTCGACCACGCCCTGCACGCTCTGCCAGATCTCATAAGGGTCGTGCTCGACCCAGCCCGGGCGCGGGAAGATCTGCCGGTGCTCCCGCTGGTCGGAGGCGACGATGCCGCCCCGGTCGTCGAAGACGAAGCAGCGCGATGACGTTGTTCCCTGATCGATGGCTACAACGTGGGTCACCCGGACAGTCTGCCCGATAACCCACCCATTTCCAGTCCACTCGACACAAACGGCGGCCGCGTGCCGGTTGCGTGTGCCTTCGGGTGAGGACTCGCATAGGTCACTGTGAAACTGTGGTCGCGGCTTCCCGCCCCTGTGAATTCGACATATGGAAGCCAATGACCCGTCTCACCTTTAGGAGGACCTGTGGTCACTTTGACCACCCGACCGGCGCGAAAGTGGCATTCCCGGCGCGGTTTGTCAGCGTTGCTCGTCGCGGCAACGCTGGGCGCGGGCCTTGCCGTGGCGGGACCCGCCGCCCCGGCATCGGCGGCCGTCACACTCTGCAACACCACGCTCAGCTTCGGCTCAAGTGGCGACTGCGTGAGCCGGCTCCAGCGGCGGCTCAACGAGCTCGGTCTCGACTGCGGCAACCAGCTCACTGTCGACGGGGCTTTCGGCCGCCTGACCCGGATGCGGGTCTATGCCTTCCAGGGCCGCAACCGGCTGGCGGTCGACGGCATCGTCGGCCCCAACACCCGTTCCAAGCTGGCCGCCCCCGACGAGGGGCTCGGTGTCAGTTGCAGCGGGGTGATCGCGGACCGGATCAGGGCGATCTGGCCCGACGGTGTGCAGGAGAAGGCGATCCGGGTCGCCAGCTGTGAGTCCGGGCTCAACCCGATCGCTGTCGGCGGCCCGAACAGCAACGGAACCCTCGACTTTGGCGTGTTCCAATTCAACAACGGCGGGACCTTGCAGGCATATCTACCCGGCGGCACCAACGCCGCGAAGGTAGACGCGGCCCTGCACGCCGACGACAACATCCGTGCCGCCTTGCATCTCTATCAGGCCCGGGGCTGGCAGCCCTGGGCATGCGGCGGCGCATAGCCTAATGTTCTGAGATCACCGCGCGTGGGCGGAGAGGACACTCCCGCCCCGCGCGGCTAATCGGTCTCGGGCATCAGCAGCGGGCTTTCGATCCGGTCGCGGCGAGTCTCCTACCGGGCCGGGCGCAGTCGAGCCTTGGCTCCCTCGACGAGCGAGTAGAGCACCGGGACGAGGACCAGGGTCAGCAGCGTCGAGGTGACCAGGCCGCCGATGACCACCACCGCCAGGGGTTGGGAGATGAACGCGCTCGACTCGGTCAAGCCCAAAGACATTGGCAGCAAGGCGAAAATCGTCGCCACGGCGGTCATCAGGATCGGGCGCAGGCGCCGCCGGCCACCCTCGATGATGGACTCGCGAGCGTCCAATCCGGACGCGCGGTACTGGTTTATCAAGTCCAGCAACACGATCGCGTTTGTCACCACGATGCCGATGAGCATCAGCAGGCCGATCATCGCGGGCAGGCCCAGCGGCTCGCCGGTGAGGGCAAGCAGCCCAAGGGCTCCGGTGGCGGCGAACGGGATCGAGATGAGCAGGATGAGCGGCTGGCCCAGCCCGCGGAACGTCCCGATCATCACGATCAGCACGAGGGCGATCGCCACGAGCATCGCCAGGTAGAGGTCGGAGAAGGCGTCCCGCTGCTCGCGGGTCACGCCGCCGACCGAGTAGCTCGCGCCGGGCGGGAGCGTGAGCGACTTGAGTTTCTGGTCGAGCGCGGCATTGAGACCGCCCAGGCCTTCCGTCGTGGGGACGGCGGTGACCGTGGCGGTGCGCGCCTGGTCGACCCGCCGGATCACGCCGGGGCCGGCGACCGTCTCGACGTCGGCGACGTCATCGAGCTTTACATTGGGCGCGATGGGCAGGGCCCGCAAGGAAGCGACATCGGTGGGTGCGGCGCCGGAGCGGATGATGACGGGTTGCTCGGTGCCTTCAAGCATTATGCGGCTTATCTGGGTACCCCTGAAAGCTGTGTTTATCAATTGACCGACCGACGCGTCGGTCATGCCGAGCCGCCCGGCCGCCGCCCGGTCGAGCGTGATCTGGATCTGCGGGGTGTTGGCGGCGAGGTCGGTCTTGACCTCGGTCACGTTGTCCAGTTCGGCGACGGCGGCGCGAACCTGCTCGGCGGCCTGCCGCAGGGTGGCCTCGTCGGCCGCTTTGACCTCGACCGCGAGGTTGGACGAGCCGAACCCGCCGCCGCCCATGCCACCGACGCTGATGTCGCCCATGTCTGGGCCCAGGGCCTCGATGCGGGAACGGATCTCGTCGCTGATCTCGGCGAGGTTGACGCCGTCCTCGGTGGTGACGCGGTACGTGGCCCGGTTGGGGGTCAGCCCGGCGCCGCCACCAAAGGTGCCGCCTCCGCCGCCGATCACGGCCTGGTACGCCTTCACACCGTCCAATTCGGACAGTATCTGTTCGACCCGTTTCGCGGTGGCGTCGGTGGAATCGAGACTGGTGCCGGGAGGCAGGGTCTGGTTGATGGACAGCGTGGTGCCGGAGCCGCCGATGAAACTGGTCTCGATCCGGGTCGCCAGGTAGCCGGTGGCGCCGATGATGAGCGCCGCCACCAGCAGGGTCGACCAGCGCCAGCGCAGCGCGAGCCGCAGCACCGGGACGTAGAGGCGCTGGAGCCGGCCGCTCGCCTCGGCCTCGTGCGGCTTGGGATGCTTGGGCGGCTTGAGGAACCAGTACGCCAGCACCGGCACGATGGTCAGCGACACGATGAGCGAGGCGAGCAGGGCCGCCGTGACGGTGAGGCCGAACGGCCCGAAGAACTGCCCGACGAGCCCGCCGACGAGCGCGATCGGCAGGAAGACGGCGACGGTGGTCAGCGTCGAGGCGGTGACCGCGCCCGCGACCTCCTTGACCGCGGTGATGATGGCGGTCTGTTTGGCCTCGCCTCCGGCCAAGTGCCGCTTGATGTTCTCGAGTACCACGATGGAGTCGTCGACCACCCGGCCGATCGCGATGGTGAGGCCGCCGAGGGTGAGCATGTTGAGCGAGTAGTCCGCCGCCCACAGCGCGATCAGCGCCATGATCACGCTAACCGGGATGGACACTGCGGTGACCAACGTCGATCGTACCGACAGTAGGAAGACCAGTATGACCAAGACGGCGAAGGCCAGGCCGAGCATGCCCTCGGTGGTCAGGCTGCGGATGGACTTCTCCACCTCGGGTGCCTGGTCGAAGACGACCGCCAGATCCGCCCCGGTCTCGCTTTCGAGCGTGGGGATCAGATCGCTTACGGCGTGGGAGATCTCGACGGCGTTGGCGCCGGGGACGGCGGTCACCGCGATGCCGAGGCTGGGCTTGCCGTTGGTGCGGGTGATGGTGACGATGTCGGCCTGGGTCGGCTCGATCCGGGCGACGTCACCGAGCTTGGTGCTCGGGTTCAGGTAAAGGCCCGAAAGCTGGGCGGTGGAGGTGAAGCGCCCGCCGACGGCGACCGAGTAGGAGCGGCCCGCCTCGGTGATGCTGCCGCCCGCGGTGGAGACGCCGTTGGCGGTCAAGGCTTGCGTGACCGACTGCACGCCCACGCCGCGCTTGGCCATCTCGGCCGGGTTGAGGGTCACCGTGACCTGTTTCGCCCTCGCGCCGTTGAGCGTCGCCTCGCGTACCCCCGCAATGGAATTGAATTCCGGGATCACCCGGTCGCGCAGCACATCCTCAGCCACCCCGGTGGCCGCGAGGGTGATCACCGGGATGTCGTCCGTGCTTCCGGCGAGTACCCGCGGCTCGAGCCCGGTGGGCAGGCGGCCGGTGATGCGGCTCAACGCCGACGAGACATCGGCGGACATCTGCTTGATGTCCACGCCGTAGTCGAAGCTGATAACGACGGAGCTCGATGCCACCCGGGAGTTGGACGTGACCAGCGTGACGCCATCCAGAGCCGCCACCGTTTGTTCGATCGGGACGGTCACCTGCTGCTCGACAAGCTCGGGGCTGGCGCCGGGATAGCTGGTCTGAACCGTGACCTGCGGGAACTGGATGTTGGGGAACATCTGCTGGCGCAGCTGGGGCAGGATCGCGGCGCCGAAACCGAGGATCGCGATGGTGATCAGTGCGATTAGGCCCCGGTTGGCCAGGCTCAGGCGGGCTAGGAATGACACGCGAGCACCTAATCAGTTGAAAGCTGAGACTTGCTGAGTCAAACCTGAAAGTTTCCCATAAGATCTTTGCGCTTACCGTGAACGCGGGCACCATTGCTGCGTGCAGCGATTGTTAGTCGTTGATGACGAGCCCACGATTGTATCCCTTTTGTCGGCGAGCCTGCGATTTGTGGGTTTTGAGGTGCGCACGGCCGGCTCCGGGGAGGAGGCGCTGCGGGTGGCCACCGAGTTCCGGCCGGAATTGGTGGTGCTCGATGTGATGCTGCCCGATTACGACGGTTTCGAGGTGGTGCGGCGGCTGCGGGCCGGCGGCCGCCACCTGCCCGTGCTGTTCCTGACCGCGCGGGATGGCGTGCAGGACAAGATAACCGGGCTGACCGTCGGCGGCGACGATTACGTGACCAAGCCGTTCAGCCTGGAGGAGGTCGTGGCCAGGATCAAGGCGGTGCTGCGGCGGACCTACGCGCCCCTGGAGGAGAAGAGCGCGGTGCTGCGGTTCGCCGATCTGGAGATGGACGAGGAGACGCACGACGTCACGCGCGGCGGCAAGCTCGTCAAGCTCAGCCCGACCGAGTACAAGCTGCTGCACTACCTGCTGGTCAACTCGGAGCGCGTGGTGAGCAAGGCGCAGATCCTCGACCACGTCTGGCGTTACGACTTCGGCGGCGACGCGCGGATCGTGGAGTCCTATATATCGATGCTGCGGCGGAAGATCGACGTGGTGGAGCCGCCGCTCATCCATACATTGCGGGGTTTTGGGTACTCGCTGCGGATGCCACGGGCATGAAAGCGCCCAAGCGTTGGTCGTTGCGGACCCGGCTCCTGATCGGGGTGCTCAGCGTGGTCGCGCTGGGCTTCGGGGTCGCGGGCTTCGCGAGCGTGCAGTTGCTGCGCGACTACCTGACCGACCGGGTGGACGAGCAGCTGCGTGGCGCCGAGGCGGAGCTGTCCGGGCTGGAGATCGCGCAGGTGGGCTCCATCCCGCACGAGCCCGACCTGCTCGACGATTATGTGGTGCAGTTCCGCGATCCGCAGGGCAACATCGAGTTGCAGCTGCACGGCCCGTCGCAGCGCGACACTCCACGATTGCCCACATTGGACACTGCCACCGTGCAGCGCTTGGCGGGCAAGCCTTTCTATGTCCGCAACGCGGGAGAGCCGCACGGGGCCGGCTTCCGGGTGCTCATCTCGGAGCGCCGGGACGGCAAGGGATCCCTCGTGGTCGCCTTCGACTACACCGGCACGGCCAGGACGATGGCCCGCTTCGTCCTCATCGAGCTGGCCGTGATGCTCACGGTGCTCGTGCTTACAGCCCTGCTCGGGGTGATGGTGGTGCGCGTCGGGTTGCGCCCCCTCACCGAGGTGGAGCAGACCGCCGAGGAAATCGTTGCCGGACAAGACCTCTCGCGGCGCGTGCCGACCCTGGCCGGGCCGGGCACCGAGATGGGCCGGTTATCGCGCACCCTCAACACCATGCTCGCCGCGATCGACGGATCCGTGACCCGCTTGCGCGGCTTCGTCTCCGACGCCTCGCACGAGTTGCGGACCCCGGTCACCGGCATCCGCGGGCTGGCCGAGCTCTACCGGCAGGGGGCCGTGACCGACCCGGCCGAGGTGGCCGCGCTGATCGGCCGGATCGAGCTCGAGGCGACGCGGATGGGCCTGCTCGTCGAGGACCTGCTCCTGCTCGCCCGGCTCGACGAGGAGCGTCCCTTGCGTTGCGAGCAGGTGGATTTGGTACCGATAGCCGCCGACGCCATCGAGGGAAAGCCGGTCGGATTGGAGATCGTCGGGGACGCCGACCCGCTGGTCATCGGCGACGAGGACCGGCTGCGGCAGGTCGTCACCAACCTCGTGAACAACGCCATGACGCACACGCCGGAGGGCACTCCCATCCTGGTGCGGGTGGGCGTGGCCGATGGCCGGGCCCTGCTCGAGGTCGTCGACAGCGGTCCAGGAATCGACGAGTGCCACACGGACCGGGTGTTCGAGCGGTTCTACCGGGTCGACCCGGCCCGGGCCCGGGACCACTCCCGGGCGCCGGAGGCCGGATCGGGCCTGGGGTTGTCCATCGTCAAGGCGCTCGTCCACGCCCACGACGGCACTGTCCGCCACCGCCCGACACCGGGCGGTGGCGCGACCTTCAGCGTGACGCTGCCGCTCGCCCCGGCCTGACCGGGATCAAGGGACACATGTCGATTGTTTCCACACTGAACAGCGCATTGACCGGGATGGCTGTCCGGCTTAGCGTGTGGTGTGATTCCTCGTCGATTAATTTCCACTTTGGTAATGGCGCTTCTGGTGGCGGCGAGTCCACAATCCGTGGCCTCGGCATCCACTTCAGACACTGGTTTGTGGATAGTTCAGCTGTCCGAGCCGTCGCTCGCCGCCAAGCAGGCGCGCGCCGGCGTCGTCGATGTGAGGTCCTATCTGGACCAGCTATCCGCCCGGCAGGCGGAGGTCGCCGGGTTGATCGGCGAGCGCCTGGGCCGCGAGGTCAAGATAGAGGTCGGCTACCGCAACGTGCTCAACGCGATCGCGGTCCGGGCCGACTCGGCCGAGGCGGCCCGGATGGACACCGTGCCCGGTGTGGTGTCGGTCGAGCCGGACCGCGTCTATGAGCTCACCACCGACGCGAGTCACGATGTGATCCACTCGGCCGCGGTGTGGGATGGTGACACCGGGCCGGAGTTGGCGACCAGGGGTGAAGGCGTGGTCGTGGGCATCCTCGACAGCGGCATCAACTTCCGGCACCCCTCCTTCGCCGCCACGGACGGGGATGGGTACACGCACACCAATCCCTACGGCCGGTTCCTGGGCGTCTGCGACCCGGCCCACCCGAATCACGACCCGATCTGCAACGACAAACTGGTTGGGGCGTATAGCTTCGTGTCGGGCAACTCGGCGCGCGACACCAACGGGCACGGCAGCCACACCTCCTCGACGGCCGCGGGCAACCGCCACCGGGTGAACCTGCGGTATGGACCGGACACGATCGAGCGGACCGTGCAGGGCGTGGCGCCGCGCGCCAACCTCATCGCCTACCGGGTGTGCATCGAGACGTGCCCGAACACCGCCATCCTGGCCGGCATCAACCAGGCGGTCGCCGATGGGGTGGACGTGCTGAACTACTCGATCTCCGGGGCGGACGCGCCCTGGTCGAACTCGATCAGCCGGGCTTTCCTCGAGGCGTTCGGCGCGGGCATCTTCGTGTCGGCCTCCGCCGGCAACAGCGGCCCGGGCGCTTCGACCGTCGCGCACACCGCGCCCTGGAACGCTTCGGTCGCGGCGACCACGATAGGCCGTACCTTCGCCAAGACGCTGTCGGTGCTGTCGCCCTCGCCGATGGAGGTGCGCGGCTGGCCGGGATTCGGGCCGGGCAACGCCGAGCCGCTCGACGCGCAGCTGCGTTACTCGGGTGAGGTCGGAAACGTCAACGGCTGCAGCGCTTTCCCGGCGGGCTCCTTCGCCGGGGCGATTGCGCTGATCCCGATGGGCACCTGCGTGGTGGCCACCAAGATAACCAACGCGAGAAACGCCGGTGCCCTAGCGGCAGTGCTGTTCGAGCGCCAGTCCGGCCCGCCGGTGTTCCTGGCCGATGTGCAGAACACCGCGATCCCGGCGATCAGCGTGACGCAGGCGGATGGCGAGGCGCTGCAGGCCCTGGCGACGGGCACCAGCGACCCGGTCATGGTGCGGCTCGGGGCGTCGACAACGCTGGCGAGCAACCCGGGTGAGGCCGACACAGTCGCCTGGTTCAGCTCGCGCGGGCCCAGCACCTTCGACCTGCTGGCGCCGACGCTCGGGGCACCGGGCGTCAACATCCTCGCCGCGTACCGTGAGATCAGCGGCGATCCTTTGCAGTACAACATAATCCGCGGCACATCGATGGCCTCGCCGCACGTGGCCGGGGCCGGAGCCCTGATGCGCGCCCTGCACCCGTCGTGGTCGCCGGCGCAGATCCGCTCCGCCCTCGCCGGAACCGCCGACCCGCAAGGGCTCCGGCAGGAGAACGGCGCGCCCGCGGACCCGCTCGACGTGGGTTCCGGCCGCCTCGACCTGTCGGCGGCGGGCCGGGTCGGCCTGGTGATGGACGAGACGTACGCCAACATGCTGGCCGCGAATCCGGCCACCGGTGGGACGCCGCGGACACTGAACGTGCCCTATCTGGTCAACCGCCAGTGCAACCAGGCATGCACCTGGACCCGGACCGTCACCAACGTCGCGGACACCACGGCGGCTTACACGGCAGCGGTTTCGGTGCCGGCCGGGATGACGGCGACGGTCTCCCCGGCGTCGTTCTCCCTGGCGGCGGGTGCGAGCCAGCAGCTGACCGTGACGGTGAACGTGGCGCAGAGCCCCGGCGGCAGCTTCGTCTTCGCGGACCTGCGGTTGTCCACATCGGACCATTTCGCCGGCGGGGCCGCGATTGCGGGTGTTCACTACCCGGTGGCGGTGATCCCGGTGGCGGCGGCGATCGGCGTCGAACCGCTTTCGCTTGAGGCGTCGCAGAAACCGGGACGATCGGTGGAGCGCGTGGTGACGATCCGCAACACCGGCAACGGGTCGCTGCAATTCAATATTTTCGAGGGTACCTCGTGCGACTCACCGTCCGATCTGGACTGGTTGTCGGTCAGCCCATCGTCCGGCACCGTCGCGCCGGGAGGCTCGGCCCAGATCCGGGCCACGCTGAACTCCACCGGCAAGTCGCCCGGCCGGCTCACCGGAAACCTTTGCGTGGCAAGCAACGACCCGGGCCGGCCGGTGATCGCGGTCGCCGTCACGCTGGTGGTGCTGGACCTGCCCACGATGGCGCTTCCGGAGTCGGTGACGGTGACCCAGCCGGCGGGTACCATCACCGGCACGCGGATGAGCATACGCAACACCGGAACGGCGCCGTTGACCTGGAGCATCGGCGAGGCGCCGGCGCCGGCTTCGACCCCGGCGTCCACTTTGGACCCGAAGCGGCGTGCTCTGCTGCGGGATGGGGTCTTGCTGGTACCCAACACGGCGCTGCCGGGAGTCGCCGCGTTCGACCCGCAAACCGGCAACCTCGTGGATCCGGCGTTCATCACCTATCCACAGGGCCTCGGAACGACCACGCACATCATTCTGAACGCCGCCCAGGACGGCTTCCTGGTCTCGTCCCAGACCGAGAACGTGGTCTACTCCTTCGACCTCGACGGCACCTTCAAGGGTGTGCTGGCGCCGATCGGCGGCGAGAACACCGCCATCATGGGCAACATCCGCGGCATGGCGATCTCCCCCTGGGGCACGCTGCTGGTGACCTCGGCGACCGGTAACAAGGTGGTCGAGTTCGACGCGGCCGGAAACTTCCTGCGCGACTTCATCACGTCGGGTTCGGGCGGGATCAGCGGCCCGTGGTTCATCGTGTTCCGCGAGACCGACCTGCTGGTCGCCGCCAGCAGTGGCAACATCTACCGGTACGACCACAGCGGCCAGCCACTGTCGGTGTGGAACGGTGAAATCAACTTCCCGCAGCAGATGTACCGGCAGGACAACGGGAACGTGCTCGCGGCGGCGTTCTCCAGCCCGGCCGGCGTCTGGGAGTTCGACCCCAACGGTGGGCAGATCGCCCGGTACACCGGGGTCTCCAGCAACCGAGGGGTTTTCCCGCTGCCCAACGGGAACATCCTCACCACCAACAGCGGTGGTGTGCACGAGATCGACCGTGGGTCCGCCCTGGTGGCCACGAAGCTCAGCAGCACGGGTGTCCGCATGATCAGTGAGATCGAGCGCAACCAGCCGTGCGACGAGCCCGCGGACGTGCCGTGGCTGCGAGTGTCCACTTCGGAGGGTACGACCGCCGCGGGTGGCAGCAGTGAAGTGACGGTCATCGTCGACTCGCGCGGGCTTACGGCCGGGGTCCATGAGGCGCACCTCTGCGTCTCCAGCAACGATCCCGACGCACCGCTCGTCGGGGTGCCGGTCAGTGTCACGGTCACCGGCCAAACCTGCGACCGGACCATCACCGGCGACCACGCTGGCGTGCTGCGGGTGACCTCCGGGCTGACCTGCCTCGCCTACGGGTCGACGGTCAGCGGCGCGGTGCTGGTCTCCAGCGGGGCATCCCTGCACGGCAACGGCGCCGCGATCGAGGCGGCGATGCTCACCGACGGCGCGGGCGGCATCGACCTGACCGGTTCGACGGTGGAAGGCGCGATCCTGCTTCGCAACGGCACCGGCAACCTGTCGCTGATCGGTAACCGGATCATCGGTTCGCTGTCGTTGTCCGGCAACAACACCGGTTCGACGCCGATCCTGCTGTCCGGCAACACCATCGTCGGGGCGCTGATGTGCACCGGCAACCAGCCGCCACCGGTCAACGGCGGTGTGCCCAACACCGTCACAGGTGTCGCATCCGGACAGTGCAGCGGGCTCTAGGTTCCTTCAGGGAAGCGGTCGTCGGATTGAGGGTCCAGCGACCGCTTCCACACCTCGTGGTCGCGCATGAGTGTGAAGACGAGATGGATGACGTAGAAGATCAGCGATACGATCAGGAAGAACCAGCCGAAGAACGCGGCAAGCGGCGGTGTCGGCCCGAAATCGTCGACGCCGGACAGCCCACACACCAGCAGGATGAGGCCGCCGAGGAAGGCGACCAGACTGACGGTGCTCAGGCGGGCAAGCGTTGGAGTGGTGGACATGAGCCCGCAGTCTAGGGCCGCCGGGCAACGGATGGGGTGGCGGCTGTGGCCGCCACCCGCCGAACCGCTTAGGACCACTTGATGGAACTGGCCCTGTTGTTCCATGCGCCAAGGGTGGGCGAAGAACCGGTGTAGCCGCGCGAAGAGCCGCCGAAGAAGGGGTCTTCGTAGAGCTTTGTCCAGCAGTTGCCACCGTTGAGGTACGAGGAGATGTCGTTGTCCCACCTGGCCGGCAGGACGGAGTCCGAGTAGTCAAGGTCCGCCGTGGTCGTGGTGCACGAGCCACTCAAGCCGATGATCCACCAACTGCCACCGAACGGGTCGTAGTTCTCCCAGTCGAACGCGGTGAAAATCCACACTGGCCAGAAGGCAAGCTGCTTGGCGGCCATCGCCTGCGAGTATTCCAGGCGGGCGGCCGAGCCCGGCCCCTTCTCGGACCCGACCTCGGCGACGCTCGCGACGAAGGCCTTGGCCTCTTCATAGGTTCCGAAGCACCGCACGTTGGTCTCCGGCACGGTCGAGACACAGTGGCCGCCCTCGGCCTCGTCAGCCGCGTAGGCCGGAGTTGCCACGGCGGCAAGCGATCCCGCGACGGCGATGGCTGCGGCGCTCAATGTCATGCCAAGACGAATCTTAAGGTTCATCTAAACCCGCTCCTCTCGGTGCGCCGTTGTTGGCGCTTACCCCCAAGACCCACGAACCCGGTTTCAGATACATGTCACGACCACTGAATGGAGCTGGCGTTGTTGTTCAGGCCACCGCCGATCATGGCGGTGTCGCCCGCGAACCCGACCGAGGGACCGCCGAAGTTGGGGTCGCGGAAGAGCTTCGTCCAGCAGTAGGGACCGGCGATGTACGACGAGATGCGGTTGTCCCACCCGGCGGGCAGGTTGGCCACCTGGTGGTCGACATTGGCGATGCTCTTGGTACACGGGCCGTTCAGGCTGATGAGGATAAGAGTGCCGTTTGCCGCGTTGAAGTTGGCGAGGTCGTACGCGATAACCAGCACTGTCAGTGGCCAGATCACTACGCTGACCCGCATTGCCGACCCACTTCCGGTCATGCTGTCAGCGAAGGCCTTCGCTTCGTCAAAGGTCGCGAAGCACTGCGTGCTGGTCTCGGGCACGGTCACGACGCAGTGGTCGCTCTCGGCCGCTGGCGCCGGGGCGGCCACGGCAGCCGGAGATCCCGCAACCGTGAGGACGAGAGCGCCCAGCGCCATGCCCATTCCCAGGCGGATGCGGACGGATCGGTTTGTAAGCTTCATGTGAAACCACTCCTCTCGGTGCGCATGATTGGCGCGCACCTTCAGGACCGCACTGACCCGCCTCAGATACATGTTCGAGGGATTCGATCCCCGTTAGACGAAAATGCGTCAGTGCCAGGCACTGAAGGGTGCCTATAATTCGCGGCGTGGACGAGATCGATGAGCTCCGTTCCGCTCTACATCGCGATCCACGACTGGTGGCACATCGAGCCAGTGAGATCGTCGCTGAGACAGGAGAAGATGGCGAACCGGCCACACTGAGCCGCGCGCTGGCCGTGCTGGGTCGCGCGCGCCGCTGTCTCGGTGAGATCCAGCTGGCGGAGTCCGATCTGGACCGTGCGATCGCCGTGGCGATGCGTTGTGGTGGCGGGGATTTGGCCGCCGACGCGCACCTCGGCATCGCCGGTGTGCTGTCGTTGGCCGGGCGCCCGGCCGACGCGCTCGCCCATCTCGATGCCGCCAATGAGCTTGGCAGCGCTCGCACCCGCGGCTATGTGGCGCTGCAGCGGGCGATCATCCACCAGCGCATCGGCATGATGGACGAGGCGCTCGCCAGCTACGAGGCTGCGCTGCCCCTGTTGCGGGCGGCGGATTCCCGCGTCGATGTCGCCATGGTCCTGGTGAACCGGGGCGTCATCCGCATCCAGGCCGGCGAGTGTGATGCGGCTGTCGAGGATCTCACGGAGGCGCGGCGGCTGTACGAGAGCGAGCAACAACCTTTCGGCGTAGCGCGGACGCTGCATGGCCTGGGCTGGGCACACGCCCGCCGGGGCGAGTTGCCGTCCGCGCTGAGCTATCTGGACCAGGCGGCCGATCAGTTCCAGCGGCTGGGCAACACGGCGCTCGACGTCGAGGTCGATCGGGTGGAGGTACTGCTCGCGGCCGGCCTGTTCGCCATGGCGGCGCAGGAGGCGGTCACCGTCGCGAACCGCCTTTACGCGGCGGGCAACCATTCGCTCGCGGCGGAGGCATGGCTGCTGTGCGGCCGAGCCGCCGTGCTTGACGGGGAACGCGCGTTAGGCGCCGCTTATGCCGAGCGTGCCCGCGAAATGTTCGCCGCGCAGGGTTCGCCCGGCTGGGAGCGGGCCGCCCGGCTGGAGTGGCATCTGGCGGGCGAGAGCCAGGGCGACGCCGCCGAGCTTCGCACCCTCGCCGAGGACCTGGGCCGGTCCGGAAACGCCGGAGGCTCGGCGACGGCCTTGGCGTTGGCCGCGATCGCGGCCTGCGAGCGGGGTGACCTGGCCGGCGCGGGCGCGCTGTCGGCCGAATGCACAGGGGAGGCAAGCAAACTGGGCATCTTTGAGGTGCGGATGCTCGCCCGGTACGCCCGAGCCAGGCACCTGCTGGCGCAGGGCAACGCGGCCGCGGCGGGCAGGCAGCTTCGCGCCGGCATGGCGGATCTGCGCCTGCACCGGGCATCGCTGGCCGCGTCGGACGCGCGGGCGGGCGTCGCCGTCCACGCCGAGCGGCTGGCCGCGCTCGGGCTGTCGCTGGCGCGCCAGCGCATGTCGCCCCCACTGATCCTGGAGTGGATGGAGCTGGTTCGGGCGGAGCGGGCGCATCCCCGCCCCGCCCGCCCACCGGAGGACCGTGAGTTCGCGGCCGAGCTGACCGAGCTTCGGTCCGTGGTTTCGTTGCTGCGCAAGCGGGAGGCGGACGGCGCGGACATCATCGATCTGCTGCGGGCGCAGCGTGACCTGGAGCGCAAGATCCATAGCCGTCAGTTGCGGATGGCGGCGAGCGAGACCGCGAGGTCCGGTCACTCCGGCCCGGTCGTGACCGCCGCGCAGCTGCGGCCACTCCTGCGCGGGCGCACCCTCGTCGAGCTGGCCGAGATGGACGGCGGGCTCGTCGGTGTCTGGGTCGACGCCCGGCGGTGCCTGCCGGCCGAACTCGGCCCGATGGCCTTCTGGGAGAGCGCCGTCGCCACCATCATGTCGACTGTGCGTCACCTCGCCGCGCCGACATCGTCCCACAAGGACAGACAGACGAGCCTGGATCTGCTGCATCGCGCGACGAAGAAGCTGGACGACGCGTTCGGGCAGATGCTGGCCGGTGACGGTCCGGTGGTCTTCGTCGTCCCGGCAAGCCTGCACACCTTGCCGTGGCAACTCCTCCCGCGACTGGCCGGCAGACCGGTCGCGGTCGCGCCGTCGGCAACCTGGTGGCATTACGTGGAGACGGCCGATGCGGCGCCGCGATCGGGCGGCGCGGTGGTGGTGGCCGGTCCGCGACTGGACGAAGCGGAGCATGAGGCGGCCAAGATCGCACCGTGTCATGCCGGCTCGACCCTGCTCACCGGTGCCGACGCAACGACCCGAAATGTGCTGTCCGCGCTTGCGGACGCCTCCATGGCGCACATCGCTTCTCATGGCCGGATCCGGTACGACAACCCGCTGTGGTCCTCACTTGAGCTGGCCGACGGGCCGCTTTGCGTCTACGACCTGGAGCGGGTCGACCGCACGCCACCGCTGGTTGTGCTTTCCGGCTGCGACACCGGCGTCGGGGTGCGGGCCGGCGACGAGTTGCTCGGATTGGCGACCGCGCTCCTGGCACGAGGCACCCGCAGCCTGGTCGCCTCGGTGTGCGCCCTGCCGGACTCTCCCGGGCTTCGCGACACGATGATCGCCTTCCACGAAAGGGTGGCCGCCGGAACCTCGCCCGGGACCGCTCTGGCGAAGCTGTCGAAAGGCGCCCCCGACGACCCGACAGCTCTCCTGGCCGCCGTCCTCACCTGCTTCGGTACCACCGAGTAAGGAGCCGTTTATCAAAAGCACCGACAAGACCAACGCTGACCTGCTGGCCGATGTCGCGCAGGGCGGAGACGTCGCTCGCCCGGCCTGGTCGGCGCTGGTTTCCAGGTATACGCCGAAGATGTACGCTGTCGCCCGCTCCTTCGCCTTCGACGAGGGGACCGCTGAGGATCTGGTGCAGATCGCCTGGCTGCGCCTGCTCGAACGGGTCACGCAGGTGCGCGAGCCGGAATCGCTGGGCCAGTGGCTGTGCATGGTGGTGCGCAACGAGGCACGCAACCGCATCACCAGGCGCCGGGAGATCCCGGCGGTGTTCGGTTTCGACGTCGTCATAGACGCCCTCGTCGATAACGAGCCGATGGAGACGCGCCTCATCCGCGACGAGCGGATCACCGCGCTGCGCCTGGCGTTCGCTCGTCTTGGCGAGGAGTGCCAGCAGCTGCTGCGGCTGTTGCTCGCCGAACCGGCGTTGAGCTACGACGAGATCGCCGCGGCCCTGGGCCGGGCCAGGGGATCGCTCGGGCCCACCCGCCGCCGGTGCCTTGACCAGCTGCGCGCTCGGTTGCCCGAAGGATTCGAAATATGACACATGTATCTGGCCGGCCTCTGCCGGGTCATGTGTATCGACAGCCAAAGACACAGGGAGCAAACCGATGAGGGATGGGCCGGACGAGTCGATGAGCCAGGAGGAGGCGCGCCTGGTCGCTGAGCTTGGGCGGGCTCTCGGGCACGACCCGCAACCGCCGGGCCTTGTCGAGCGGGCGAACGGTCTGCTGGCGTTCGCCGACTTCGACCGGCAGCTCGCGCAGCTGCTGGAGACCTCCTCGGGTGAGCTGGTGGGCACGCGAGGATTGGCGGCGACGCATGCCGGGGCGATGCGGTTCGAGGTGGCCGATGGTTCGGTCGTGGTCGAGGTTTCGGTGGCGCGCGGCCGGATCGAGGCTCAGGTGATAGCCGGCACGATCGCGGAGGTGGTGCTGGAGCGCGTTTCCGGCCCCGACGCCCGTGCGACCGTCGACGAGCTCGGCCGGTTCGGGTTCGTGCAATCGGGGGCCGGTCCGGTCCGGTTGATCCTTCGAGGGACCGGATCCGAGCCCGTGGCGACAGATTGGTTTCTCCCCTAAAAATAAGGAAGTGCCATGAGATATCAGTCGATACGCGGGCGAGCAGCGGTGGGCGGCGTCGGCATCCTGACGGTGCTTGGGCTCTTGCCCATGGTGGTGGGTCCGGCAAGTGCCGGCCCGACGAATCCTACGGTGGGCGAGGCGGTCACGCATGCGCTCGTCGCGGCGTCGGGATCGGTCGCCACCGCGGATGACAGCACCGCCACCGGCTGCATGACCAGTAACCCGCAGCCGTTGGCCTACCGCAACGACCGCGTTGTGCTCAGCACCTGGATGGACGAGACCACCGCCGCTGACACGGTTCGCTTGGCGCTCCACGACATCGGCGCGCCGGCGGCGATCACGGGGACCGAGACCATTGCCATGAACGACATTCACGGTGCGGAGGATGTCGCTCCGATCGTGTCGGTCTCGTTCCGGTCGTTGTCGGGCGAGCCGGTGCCGATCGTGCGGCTGACCCGCCACCTGCGTCTGGACGGGTTCCCCTCCTCGCCGGACTACCTGCTGTCACAGAGCAGCGGACCCAGCGAGTTCTGGCCCAACGGCGGTCCGAAGCCGACGACCACGCCGGCGCCCGGGCGGGATCCCGCTATCGGCAGCGGGATAACCATTTTCTTGTACGACACCGGCCTGCCTCCGTTCGCGGACGCCAACATTCCACCCAACGTCAGCCGGCTGACGTTGGCCGACGACGAGACCCCGGACGCACGAGCGCCATTTGGCGTGGTGGACTTGGGTTCCGTGGGCCACACGACCGCCATCGCGGGCGTCATCAACACCGTCGCGCCCGGTGCCATCGTGGAGGCGGCACGCATCACCGATAACACCGGTGTCGCCACCGACGTGTCCGCGGCCCGCCGCATGGCGAACACGTTGCGCCAGGCCGATGCGGCGCAGTCGTGGCCGGGCGTGATCGTCAACGCGTTCGGTTCGCCGGCGTGTGATGGCGGTCCGGGCCTGCCCGGTGTCGAGATGGCACCGCTCGGTCTGGAGATGGTCGCCGAGGCGGTGGACAAGCACGACGAGGCGTTGGTGGTGGCGTCGGCCGGTAACCGGTCGTCGAGCCGGCGGTTCTACCCGGCCGCCTTCCCCAGCGTGGTCAGCATCGGGGCGCTGGACGCCATGCGCGACACCGGCAACGTGAGCGCGTGGACCTCGCTGTCGCGGACAGCGCCCAAGGCGGCCTTCTCCAACTATGGCGGGTGGGTCAAGGGCTGGATGCCCGGGGTCAACCTCGCCACCACACACGTCAAGGGTTACCGGTTCGAGGTCAACGGCCCGGTCATCGATGGGCTGGCGCTGGTGGAGGGATCGTCGTTCTCGGCGCCGATTGCCGGCGGCCTGATCGCGGAGTTGATGGCCGCGCACGGCTGGAGCGCGAACCAAGCGTGGGAAGAGCTCCGCGGGTCGGGCGTCACCTGCTCGTCGGCGATCGGCTCGGGGGTGGCCCTCGCGCTCACCTCGTTGAACAGCACGGCAACCACACCACCGGTAGCGGCGGCGCCGGTGGAATGCTGAGCAGAACCCTTACCTAAAGGCAGCCTTAAACATCCGCATGCGCCTCTTGCGTGACCTGGGACACGGGACCTACTTTTAATAAACTTTCTTAAACAAGTAGGTGGGGTGTCCATGCGACGCAAAGCCTTGCTAAATCTAGTCACCGCGACGGTGACCGGCCTCGCCGCCACGGGAATCGCCGTGGCGGTGGCCGGAAGCGCGGTCTCCGCCGTGGACCACGAGACATGCCGTCCGGACGGTCTCTACCGCACGCCCAATGTTGCGGCAGCCTATTGCGCCGCCTACGACTCCAACGGGCGGGAGCTGCTGGGCGCCGGGCACGGCCGCCGGGTCATCGGCTACTTCACCGGCTGGCGCCACGGCAAGAACAACCAACCGTCCTATTTGGTCAGCAACATTCCGTGGACCAAGGTGACGCACATAAATTACGCGTTCGCCCACGTCGATGACGCTTTTCGCATCTCCGTAGGCACCCCGACCGCCACCAACAACCCGGCGACGAACATGACGTGGCCCGGCGTGGCGGGCGCCGAGATGGACCCGGCCTACTCCTACACCGGCCACTTCAACCTGCTCAACAAGTACAAGAAGGCCAACCTGAACGTCAAAACCCTGATCAGCGTCGGCGGCTGGGCCGAGACCGGCGGCTACTTCAACGACGCGGGCACCCGGGTGGACTCGGGCGGCTTCTACCGCATGACCACGACGTCGAGCAACACGGTCAACACGGCCGGCATCAACACCTTCGCCGACTCGGTCGTGGCGTTCCTGCGCACCTACGGCTTCAACGGTGTCGACATCGACTACGAGTACCCGACGTCCAACAACGACGCCGGCAACCCGCTCGACTTCGCCCAGGCCAACGCCCGCCGCGCCGGCCTGAACGCCTCCTACAGCGTGCTGATGAAGACCCTGCGCGAGAAGCTTGACGCGGCCAGCGCCGCCGACGGCAAGTACTACATGCTCACCGTGGCGGCCCCGGCCAGCGGCTGGCTGCTGCGCGGCATGGAGGCCTACCAGACCACGCAGTACCTGGACTACATCAACATCATGTCGTACGACCTGCACGGGGCGTGGAACAAGTTCGTCGGCCCCAACGCGGCGCTCTATGACAACGGCGACGACGCGGAGCTGGCGGCGGCCGGGGTTTACGGCGCCTACTCGGGCATCGGCTACCTCAACACCGACTGGGCCTACCACTACTTCCGCGGCTCCGTCCAAGCCGGACGGATCAACATCGGGGTGCCGTACTACACCCGTGGCCACAAGAACGTCACGGGTGGCACCAACGGGTTGTGGGGCACGGCGGCCAAGACGGCCAACTGTCCAATCGGGACGCAAAGCCCATGCGGTGACGGCGCGACCGGCATCGACAATCTGTGGCACGACTCGGATACCGCGGGCAATGAGGAGCCGGCCGGCTCCAACCCGATGTGGCACGCGAAGAACCTGGAGAACGGCATCGCGGGCTCGTACCGCGCCGCCTACGGTGTGACCGAGGGCATCACCGGGACCTACGCCCGCAACTACTCCGCGGCCCTGGTCGCACCCTGGCTGTGGAACGCCACGAAGAAGGTCTTCCTCTCCACCGAGGATGAGCAGTCACTGGGTACCAAGGCAGATTATGTTGTCAACAAAGGACTCGGCGGCATCATGATCTGGGAGCTGGCGGGTGACTACGCCTTCGACTCCGCCGCCGGCGAGTACCGCATGGGCACCACCCTGACGAACCTGTTGCACACCAAGTTCACCGCCGCCTCGCCCTACGGCGCGTCCAAGTCCAACACCGCGCTGCCCAGCCAGACGCTCAACGTCGACATCCAGATCAGCGGGTTCGCGCTGGGCGACGCCAACTACCCGATCAACCCGGAGCTGCGCATCGTCAACAACTCGACGACCACCATCCCCGGCGGGGCGGTGCTCGACTTCGACGCCTCGACGTCCGCGCCGAGCACCATCAGCCAGCAGTCAGGGTGGGGCATGACGGTTGCGCCGGGCCACACCGGCAGCAACGCCGGCGGGTTGCGCGGTGACTTCCACCACGTCAAGCTGACCCTGCCGAGCTGGCAGTCGATCGCGCCGGGAGCGTTCGCGGAGCTGACCCTCAACTACCAACTGCCGCTGTCGGGCCCGTCCAACTACACGCTCACCTTCGGCGGCCAGACCTACAACCTGTCGGTCAACTACGGGCGCGGCGGCGTGACGCCGACCGGTTCGCCCACCGGCAATCCCACCGGCTCAGCGAGTTCGAGCCCGACCGGCTCCCCGCCGGCGTGCAACGCCCCGGCGTGGAACCCCACGACTGCCTACAACGGTGGCGCGGTGGTCTCCTACAACGGCCGCAAGTACACCGCGAAATGGTGGACGCAGGGCAACCAGCCGGACCTGAACACCGGCGACGGCAAGCCCTGGCGCGACGACGGCCCGTGCGGCGGCGGCACCACCTCACCCTCGGCCTCACCCAGCGCCTCGCCGTCCGTGTCCCCGTCGGCGTCGAGGTCGCCCAGCACGAGCCCGAGTGTGAGCCCCAGCGCCACGCCCACCGGTCAGTACCCGGCCTGGGCCACGGGCGTCAGCTACACCGTGGGCACCCGAGTTTCGTACATGGGAAGGAACTATGAGTGCCGGCAACCGCACACTTCCCTGCCCGGTTGGGATCCGGTTAGCGCACCCGCGCTTTGGCTAGCGCTATAGGCATCATTGGTTAGTATCGCCGGCCCCGGTCCACCAGGCGGGGCCGGCGATTTTACGCGACCGCCTCGACACGATGGGGCAGGATGGTGGGGTGGGCAAGCGGTCGGGTGGCGTTCGTACTCGGCGCCCGTGGGGGCGGCGACCGTGGCGACGATTGGAACAGACCGACGATTCTCAACATACTCGATTGAGTACGCGGGCCGAACTGATTGAGTACGGCACTGGATAGTGCGCGCGGAGCGCGTAAGGCATCCTTTTCGCCATGACCCAGGAGTCCGCGCCCGCCGACCCAGGCCAAAACTCGGCGTACCCGTGCCCGGTGTGCCACACCTTGACCACACTCGAGCATCCCTGCCCGGGCTGCGCTCGGGCTCCGGACCCCAACGCCGCCGCCGTTATCACCCTTGATAGCCGGATCCTCGACCTTCGCCAGCAGCTGAACGAGGCGAAGCGGCGGGTGGAGGAGCTCAGCTCGCAGCTGATCATGCTGATGCAGGAGCGTGAGGCCTACGCCACGGCCGTGCGCGCCGCTGTCCTCAGGGAGCGGTCGGATCCGGCGCTCACGGTCAACCTGCCGGCACCAGCCTCGGCGATCCCGGCGCCGCCAAAGGTCGCCGCGCCGCCAAAGGTCGCCGCGCCGTCAAGCCAGCCGCCGTTGGGTCAGCCGCCGTTGGGTCAGCCGCCGTTGGGTCAGCCGCCGTTGGGTCAGCCGCCGTTGCGCAAGGGGGCGGAGACGTCGACGAAGACGGTTCAGACGCTGCTGTTCGTGCTCGGCGGGATCATCCTCGGCATCGCCGCGATCATCTTCACCGCGGTGGCCTTCACCAGGTTCGGCCTGGTGGGGCGGGCGGTGATCCTGAGCAGCGTCACACTGGTCATCCTCACCGTCCCGCCGCTGGTGCGCCGCCGGGGTTTGAGGGGGACGGCCGAAACCTTTGCCGCGCTTGGGTTTTTGTTCGTACTTCTGGACGGCTATTCGGCGTGGTACGTGAACCTGTTCGGCATCAAGGACACCTGGGACCCGAGTTTCTATCAGGCGATGGTGCTCGCCGTCACCGCTTGCCTCGCCATGAGTTACGCGCTCGCGTTCGAGGTGACCGCCCCCCGCTTCATCGCGATCGCCGCCGCGCAACCGGTGCTCCCGCTGGTCCTCACCAACTCCAACCTCTCGCCCCAGGAGTGGGTGTTCGTGTTTTGCGGCGTCGCGCTTCTCGACGTGGCCATCCTGTGGCGCCGGCCGAAACCCTTGGGGCTCAGCGTCTTGGCGTGGGTCTTCCATGGCGTCGCGATCCTGGTCGCCTTCACGATCTGGGCGGCCTCACCGGGTACAGAGGGAAATGTTCTAAATTCTTGGGCTTTGATGACCATCACGGCCGTGTTCGCGGCCGGCGCCTGGGTCAGCGGCGAGTTCGTGCATCGTGTGTTCGCGGCCGCCGCCTTCGCGGTGACGCTGGCCGTGGCGGTCGTGCGGCCGATCCTGCCGCGGCTCGACGGCGGCGCCGAGCGGCAACTTGCGCTCAGCGCCGCGGTGACGGCGGCGATCGCGCTCCTGGCGTGGGCCACCACGCTGCGCAAACCCGTCACGGTCACGCCGGAGCAGGTGACCCTCGAGACCGAGGAGATGCCGGAGAAGATCCCCGCGCTATGGAGCACCTTCGATCCGGCCAAGGTGTCGCCGCCGCCCGCCGAGCCGGTGCCGGTCGCGGTGACGGATCCGTGGAGCCTGGGCGCGCGGATCGGCGCCGGGCTGGCGTTGCTGGCGCCGGCGCTGGTGGCTCTGGGCTGGGCGCTCTGGCTCGGCACGAGGTCGGTCGTCGAGGCCACGCCGTGGTGGCACGGTTCCGTGGCGGGCCCGGCCTGGCGGTGGGAACTGCCGTCGGCGATCGCGCTCGTGACGGTGGCGGGGGCGTTGCTGGCCAAGGGTTTCGCCCGGGATCTGGTCATAGTCATTGGTACGGTGGCGATTTCCTTTGTCCTGCCACATCCGTCCATTGTGGACATCGCGGCGGTGGTGGCAATGCTGGGCTGGGCGCTGATCGTGCCGAGCCGCGTCCGGCTCAAGGGCGGCGCGGCGGTGTTGCTGACCGGCCACGCCCTGGCCACGGGGCTGGGCGAGCCGATCCGGGCGACGCTGGTGATGGCGGCCGTCTTCGCGCTCGGGTTCGTCGTCGGCACCGCCGCGCCGCGTCGCGGCATCAGGCCGCTGGGCGGGGTCTTCGCCGCCATCGGCGACCTGGTCCTTCCCTGGTTGGTCTTTACGACAGTCGCTGCCTTCGGCGGCAGTCTCGTGGCGTCGTGGCGGATGCTGCTGGCTTTCGTAATTCTCCTGCCCATCCTGGGCTCGCCTCGTTCTTTTCGGGGGTACCTGCAACTCGCCGGCCTGATCACGATGCTCTATCCATTGTGGCCGGATCTGCCGCCCGGTGAGTCGCAAGCGCTCTACGCCGCGGGTGCCGCGATCGCCGGCGCTATACTGGTTTTCCGTCCCCGCTGGGCCTGGACGCCTTGGGCCGCAACGATCCCGATCCTTGCGACGCTCGGGTGGACCTTCAACGATTGGCGGCGGGTGCTGCCGGCCACGCCCCTGACGGATATCTGGACGGGCGGCGGTGTGACCCCGACCGTGGAAGTGTTGAACACCATAGCTTTGACGGTGCTGGTGGGTCCGGTGATCGCGCTCTGCTGGCGGCTTGGGTGGCGCAAGGCGGTGGCGATCGGGGTGTTCGCCTCGGTGCTGCCGGTGCTGATGTGGCTCGCGGTCGCCGAGGTGCCATGGCCCACCCTGCCTATCGTGACCCTCCTGTTTGGACTGTCGATGCTTCTCGCGCGGGTATCGGTCCCCGTCACTGTGCTTGGCGTCTTGCTCACCCTGTCCGGGTTGTCGGGCGCGTCGCTGGAGAAGTGGACCACCATCGCGGCGCTGAGCCTTGTCGTGGTGGCCATGGCGGCGCTGGCGATGTCCCGTTCACCGGCGGGGACTCGCATCGTGGCGTGGTTCGCCGGGGCGATGGCCAAGGTGCTGCTGGCGTACACGATCGGCGAGACGGCCGGGCTCGACCCGGAGATGACGGCCTACCTCGTGCTCGCGGCCGCTGGGATCCTGCTGCTGGTGGCCTATACGCCGCCGCTCGTGCGGGAGCTACGCCCGGCCGTGGAGGCGGCCGCCCACGCCTCGGCGGCGGTGGCGCTGTCGCTGACCGCCGGATCGGCCCGCGCCGCGGCCGGGGTCCTCGCGATCTGGGGAGTCGCCATCGGGCTGACCGCGCTGCGCTCCCTACCGGTGGTGAGGGCCGCGCTGGCCGGGGCGGCCGAGGCGATCGCGTGGTGCCTCGTGCTCGCCTCCTATGACGTGGGGACGCTGGAGGCCTACACGCTGCCGGTCGCCGTGATCGCCATCGTGGTGGGGGTGCTGTCCGCGCGCAACCTGTCGAGCTGGCTGGCGTACGGTCCCGCGCTCGCGGCGGCGCTGCTGCCCAGCCTGGGCGCGGTCATGCTCAGCTCGGGGCAGGAGTGGCGGCGCCTGCTGCTCGGGGCGGGCGCGCTGGCGGTCGTCGTCGCGGGCGCGGTGTGGCGCAAGCAGGCGCCGTTCGTGCTCGGCGGGGTCGTGCTCATCCTGCTCGCCCTGCACGAGATCGTACTCGTCTGGACGCGCCTGCAGACCTGGATCCCGCTCACGATCATCGGACTCATCCTGGTTGGCTTGGCGATCACCTACGAGCGGAGGCTGCGCGATCTGACCCGGCTCCGTGACGCTGTCGCCAACATGAGCTGATTACGTTCGCTTTCGGGTGACTGGACCAAATAAGCCGAAGTTTTGCAATATTTGGCTTATGGACTTCTGGGATGTCTTCTGGCTGCTGTTGACCTTCATTCCGCTGCTGCTCGTCTGGACATTCGCGATTGTCGATATATTTCAGCGGGAGGACCTGAGCGGCTGGCTCAAGGCGGTGTGGATCCTGGTCGTGCTGCTGCTGCCGTTCATCGGCACGTTCATCTACCTCATCTTCCGGCCCCGCGACGCCACCCCTGAGCGGGCGATCGCCATCCTGTCTGACCTGCACGAACGCGGCAAACTAAGCGATGAGGAGTACGCCGCCGAGATGACCCGGCTACTTGGCCGCAGCCGCCCCTAATCGTTCCAGTGGCAGCCGTACTTGTGACCGGCGTCGATCTGCGTATGACTTGGTAGCCTGCATGGCATGCGGTTTGAGGTCAGCCAGGTTCTTGACGCGATGGAGCGCCGACTCTCCATCGACCCCTCGCTCGCGGCGGGCGTGCTCGACGTGGGCGAGATGATGTACTGCGCCGACCTTGACAGCGGCGCCGGCCGCCCGGCCAACCTGCTGCGCCTCGGCCTGGTCATCGACGCGCTCGCTCGCCAGGTGGGCGAGGAGCAGGTGCTGGCCTACTGCGTCGTGGACAAGTCCCTGCTGTCGAACCAGGATCTGACCTCCAACGAGCGCATGGTGATGCGCCGCTGGGCCGACGACGGCTTCGTCGAGGTGTGCCCGGGCGCCGCTCCCCGCGTCACGGAGGTGTCGGATCTGGCCGGCCTCCCGGTCATCTCCCGCGTGCTGCCCGCCACCTGGGCGCCCCTGCCCGGCACCGGCGGCGCCGTGCTCAACCCGCGCAACACCATCCCACACGGCCCATCGCAGGTCGGCCAGCGAATGATGACCCGCTGGTGGAAATGTCCGGACCCGGAGTGCGGCGCTTTCGGCCCGATGCGCCGTGGCACCGGCCAGCCGATCCCGCGGCTGCGGGCGGCCCAGCCGAGCTGCCCCCGGCACGACGCCCCGCTGATGGACGCCGGCCCGCGCCCGCCGCAGCAGGTGCTCGCGGTCCGGGTCGACGGCCTCATCCGCACCAGGTTCGTGGTCACGGCCGCGGCCCCGCTGGTCGTGGGCCGGGCCCCGGAGAACGGGCTGGTGCTCGGGCACTGGCTCGGTGAGGACGCGCTGGCCCAGGTGAGCCGGTCGCACGTGAGCCTCTCGCTGGGACCGCAAGGGATTACCGTGACGGACCAGAGCATGAACGGCACGACGGTGCACCTGGGCGGGGCGGCCGACGGCGAGCTGACGCTGTCGAAAGGGGCGCACCGGTTGCTGGGCCCGTCGGACGTGATCGAGCTGCACCCGGGTGTCGAGATTGGACGGTTAGGCGCCCTTTCGAGCACCAGGCCCGTCGACAGTTCCGCGGTCGGCGAGGCCCCGACCATGATCTTCAGGTCGAACTGAGCAGGACGGTCGCGAGCTGATCGATGGCGAAGTCTATTTCGGACTCCGTCACGACGAGCGGCGGCGCCAGGCGCAGGGTGGACCCGTGCGTCTCCTTCACCAGTACACCTTGGTACATAAGGGCTTCCGCGGCTTGGCGGCCGGTCATCAGGGCCTGGTCGATGTCGACTCCGGCCCACAGGCCCCGCCCGCGCACGGCGGTGAGGCCTTGGCCCACAAGGGATCGCAGCCGCTCATGCAGGTGCGCGCCGAGTTCGGCCGACCGCTGCTGGTACTCACCCTTCTCCAGCAGCTTGATGACCTCGATGGCGACGGCGCAGGCGAGCGGGTTGCCGCCAAAAGTGGAGCCGTGCTCGCCGGGCCGGAGCACACCGATGACCGAGGCGGGGCCGGCGACCGCCGAGACGGGCACGATGCCGCCACCGAGCGCCTTGCCCATGATGTGCATGTCGGGGTGCACGCCCTCGTGGTCGACGGCGAAGGTGTCACCGGTGCGGCCGAGTCCACTTTGGATTTCGTCGGCGAGGAACAGCACGTTGTGCGCGGTGCAAAGTTCACGCACGCCGGTCAGGTAACCGGCCGGCGGCACAAGCACCCCGGCCTCGCCCTGGATCGGCTCGAGCAGCACCGCGACGGTGTCGGCATCGATCGCCTTCTCCAGCTCGGTAAGTGAGCCGTAGGGCACGATCTCGAAGCCGGATGTGTAGGGGCCGTAGTCATCACGGGCCGCGGCGTCGGTCGAGAACGAGATGATGGTGGTGGTCCGCCCGTGGAAGTTGTTGGCCGCCACGATGATTTTCGCCCGGTCGAGCGGCACGCCCTTTACCCGGTACCCCCATTTTCTTGAAATCTTTATGGCCGTCTCCACGGCCTCCGCTCCCGTGTTCATCGGCACCACGAGGTCCTGCCCGGTCAGTCCGGCGAGCCGTTGGCAGAACTCGGCGAAGTGGTCGTGTAGGAAGGCGCGGCTGGTCAGGGTGAGCCGATCGAGCTGCGCATGGGCCGCGGCGATCAGGGCGGGATGGCGGTGCCCGAAGTTGAGTGCCGAGTAGCCCGCCAGGAAGTCGAGGTAGCGCTTGCCATCGATGTCGGTGACCCAGGAGCCCTCGGCCGCCGCGATGATGACCGGCAGCGGATGGTAGTTGTGCGCGGTCCAGCGGGCGGCGTCGGCGACCGCCTCGCCCGTTTCGGGAGTCAGATAGATGTCGCTCATAGCCTTAGCTCCAGCGTGCAGCACTTGGGCCCGCCTCCGGCCAGGCGTAGCTCGGAGAGGTCGACTCCGATCGGGTTATATCCGGCCTCGCGCAGGCGGTCGATGAGGTTGGTGGCCTGGCCCGGCAGCACGACGTTGTGACCGTCGGACACGGCGTTGAGGCCCAGGACCTCGCCGTCGGCGATGTTGGCGATGACCGAGTTGGGGAACAGCTGCCGCAGGACACGCTGGCTGCCGGAGGAGAACGCCTCGGGCAGGTAGGCGATGTTCGCGGGCATCTCGCCGGCCGGGCCGGACGACCCGTTCAGGACCGCGATAGCGGTGTCGAGGTGGTAGAAGCGGGCGTCGACCAGCTGGAGGGAGATCACCGGGCGGCCGAAGAGTTCTTGCGCCTCAAGGTGCGCGGCGTGGGCGGTGCGGAAGCCGGTGCCGGCGAGCAAGTAGTCACCGGCGAGCAGGAAGTCACCCTCGCCCTCGTTGACGTGTTTGGCCTCGTGCACCTCGAAGCCCGCGCGCTCGGCCCAGTCGCGGTAGGCGGGCGCCTCGTCGGCGCGTTCGGCGTAGCGGAATTGGGTGGTCAGCATCATTCCATCGATCACCGTTCCGCCGTTGGCGGCGAAGACCATGTCCGGCTGGCCGGGCAGCGGGTCGATGAACTCGATCCGGTGGCCAAGCCGCTCGTACGCACTCACTAGCGAGTCCCACTGGCTTATGGCCAGGGTCGTGTCGTAGGGTGCGGACGGGTCCATCCACGGGTTGATCTTATATGTGACGGCGAAGTGGGTGGGCCGGCACATCAGGAAGCGCCTCTGCATGGTCAATACGCTAGATCGACGCACTGGACGACAACTACGGACGACGCATGCATACAGCGCCATTCCATTGCGTTTTAGTAAGGCTCCACCATCGATCTGTTGCGCGCCTGGGCACCCGACGCGGGTGACCGCTCGGGTACATCCAGTGACAGCTTTCCGTCTGAAGGATTCTCGGACGCACGAGTACGCAAGAGGATATGCCCGCCGGGGGATGAGTGATCTTTTCTAGAGCATGATCGTTTGAGGTTGGGGGCACCGATGACATCAGCGCCGGTCAGCGCGCCTAGGTCGACGCTGTGGGCTGGCCCCACGGCGGCGGTTTCGCTGGCTCGGGCACGGCTCAAAGCCTACACAAAGACAATCGCCATCATCGATGCTCTAGTGATAGTCGCCGCAACCCTCGGCGGCTATTTCGCGAGGTTCGCCGAGACGAGTGGCCCGGTGGGCGAGGCGCCGCCCTACATCCTGATCGGACCAGGGCTCGTGTTGGCCTGGTTGCTTTTCGTACGGTGGATGCGCTGCTATGACCCGCGCGTGCTGGGTTACGGCGCCGAGGAGTACCGGCAGGTGCTGCAGGCGAGCTTCCGGCTGATGGCGTTGGTGGCCATCCTGGGATATGTCCTGCGCAGCGATGTGTCTCGCCTGTTCTTGGGCTTTACCTTTGTCATGGGTACCGGGGGACTGTTGCTTTCCCGTTGGATAGCTCGCCAATCCCTGCACAAGGCCCGCGCCCGTGGTGCCGGATGGTCGCACCGGGTGCTGGTCGTCGGCGACGTGCCGCACGTGATGGAGCTGGTCGGCCAGCTGCGCCGCGGTGCCTGGACCGGCTACCAGGTCGTGGGGGCGTGCATCCCGCACGCGCTGGCCAGCCCGGAACCGCAACATCTGAGTGACATTCCGGTTGTCGGCTCGTTCCGAACCATCGTCGAGGCCGCGACCGCCAGCGGCGCCGACACCATCGCGGTCACGGCGTCGGCCGAGCTGACCGCCTCGCGCTTGCGCCGCCTAGGCTGGCAGCTCGAGGGCAGCGGCATTGATCTCGTGGTCGCGCCCGCCCTGACCGACGTCGCCGGCCCGCGCATCCGCACCCGCCCGGTCGCCGGCCTGCCCTTGATCCACGTCGAGCCGCCCGACCTCAACGGCAGCGCGAAAATCGTCAAGGGTCTCGCCGACCGGCTGATCGCGATCCTGGGGCTGCTGCTCCTGTCGCCTCTGTTGCTGCTGATCGCGCTGGCGATCCGCCTGACCAGCCGCGGCCCGATCCTGTTCCGGCAGCGCCGGGTCGGTCAGGACGGCGAGGAGTTCGACGTCTACAAGTTCCGGACGATGGTCAAGAACGCCGATCGGATGCTGGCCAAGCTCGCCGTGTTGAACGAGACCGACGGGCTCCTGTTCAAGATGAAGAACGACCCCCGGGTCACGAGAATCGGACGTGTCCTTCGCCGCTTCTCCCTGGACGAGCTGCCGCAGCTGCTCAACGTGCTGGGCGGGTCGATGAGCCTGGTGGGCCCGCGCCCACCCCTGCCCAGCGAGGTGGCGCAGTACGACGGCGACGTGAGACGGCGGTTGCTGGTTAAGCCCGGCATCACCGGTCTGTGGCAGGTGAGCGGTCGCTCCGACCTGAGCTGGGAGGACGGGATCCGCCTCGACCTGTACTACGTCGAGAACTGGTCGCTGACCGCCGACCTGCTGATCATGTGGAAGACGCTGGGTGCGGTTTTTAAAGCGCGCGGAGCTTACTAGTCTCATCCCCCATGAGAGTTGCTGTTGTTACCGGCGCGGGCCGGGGGATCGGGGCCGGAACCGCGACACGTCTTGCCGCCGACGGGTTTGCCGTGGCCGCCGTCGACCTGACCGCCGAGCATTGTGAGGAGACCGTCGCCGCGATCACCGCGTCGGGCGGCAAGGCGCTGGCGGTCGGCGCCGACGTCTCCGCTTCGCCGGATGTCGACGGGGCTTTCGAGAGGATCGCCACCGAGCTCGGCCCGCCCTCCGTGCTCGTCAACAACGCCGGAGTCCTGCGCGACAACCTGCTGTTCAAGATGACCGACGAGGACTGGGACACGGTGATGAGCGTCCACCTGCGCGGCGCCTTCCTGTGCAGCCGCGCGGCGCAGAAGTACATGGTGGAGCAGAAGTACGGCCGCATCGTGAACCTGTCGAGCACCTCCGCTCTGGGCAACCGCGGTCAAGTCAACTACGCCGCGGCCAAGGCCGGGATGCAGGGCTTCACCAAGACCCTCGCGATCGAGCTCGGCCCATTCGGCATCACGGCCAACGCCGTCGCGCCCGGCTTCATCGTCACCGAGATGACCGCGGCCACGGCGGCGCGCCTCGACGTGGACTTCGAGGAGTTCCAGGCGGCTCGGGCGGCCGAGACCCCGGTGCGGCGGGTGGGCTACCCGGCCGATGTCGCCCACACCATCTCGTTCCTGGTAAGCGAGGGCGCGGGCTTCGTCACCGGCCAGGTCATCTACGTAGCCGGTGGTCCGCGCGGCTAATACATCGACACACGCCTTGTTACTCGCGGGTATTGTGTTCTAGCTCACGACGTGGTTACCTCTCGGTAATTTATTCGAAACGAGGTAACCATGAGGAGAACCGTCCCCCTCCTATTGGTGGTCACTCTCGCCCTGCTCGGCCTGGGCTCCCCCGCCCAGGCCGAAAGTGAGCAATCGCGGCGTCCTGCCCTCGTTGCAGAGACGCCAAGCGATAGCTCACCATCGGCCGCCGCGACCACCACCGGATTCCGTTTCGTGGATATCGTGGGCTCCGAGGGCATCGTGCTCAAGGCCAACGTTATCGAGCCGACCAGCGCCGGCCGGCACCCCGCCATCGTCCTGCCGTCGAGCTGGGGTCTCAATGACCTGGAATACCTGGCCCAGGCCCAGCGGCTCGCCGAGGGCGGCTACACCGTTTTGTCTTACACCCCAAGGGGTTGGTGGACCTCCGGCGGCACGATAGACACCGCCGGGCCCAAGGACATGGCCGACGCGTCCAAAGTGGTCGACTGGGTGATCGCCAACACCACCGCCGACCCGGCCAAGATCGGTATGGCCGGCGTCTCCTATGGGGCGGGCATAGGGTTGCTCGCGTCCGCCTGGGACGCTCGCATCAAAGTGGTCGCCGCGATGAGCGGCTGGAGCGACCTGGTCGCCTCGCTCTTCGGCGGCGACACCAGGCGGCTGCAGTCGTCGGCGCTGCTGGCCGGCGCGGCGCAGCTGTTGGGGCATCCCAGCGACGAGCTCAACGCGATACTGGCCGACTTCTACGCCTACCGCAACGTGGAGGGCATCAAGGAGTTCGCCCGGATCCGTTCGGCCGCAACGTATCTGAGCGCCATCAACGCCAACCGGCCTGCGATTCTGATGGCCAACGCTTACGGCGACTCCATCTTCCCTCCGGATCAGCTGTCTGACTTCTTCACGGCGCTCTCCGTACCGAAGAGGCTCGAGTTCTCCCCGGGCGATCACGCCATCCCGGAGCTGACCGGCCTGGCCGGACTGCCCAATCACGTCTGGACTTCGGTCCGGAGGTGGTTTGACCGATACCTCATGGGACTGGCCAACGGCATCGACGCCGAACCGCCGGTGGTGTTGCGGTCGATGACCGGCGGTCCGGTGGAGTCCTACGCGTCGTGGGCGGCGACCACCAACTCTGTGAGGAGGCACGGCCTGGGCCCCGTCTCGTTCTGGACCGGCACGGGCGAGTTGGGCGGGTCGCCCGCGACGGGCTGGGGCCGCAGCGCCGAGATCGACCCGGACACGGTCGCCTATGGCGGGGTCATCCTGCTCTCCAACGGGTTGCAGGCGCTGACCGGGATCACGCCGACCGCCTGGATCCCGGCGGTGAACCGGATCAACGCAGGCGTCTGGATCGCCGACGATGACGCCGCGTTGAGGATTCGCGGTTCCGCTCAGGCCCACCTGCGGATCAGACCGGAGCGGGTCAAGGGCACGCTCGTGGTCTACCTGTATGACATGGACTGGGCGGGCAACGGGCGGCTGATCACCCACGCGCCGATCTCGTGGGCCGGCGGCGCCGGGGTGGCACGCGACCTCGACCTGCGACTTCCGGCGGTGAGCTGGGACGTGCCGAGCGGCCACAAACTGGCCCTGGTCATCGACGGCTTCGACGGCCTCTACCTTGACGACAACGGGCCGTTCGACACCGTCACGTTCCTCGGGCCGTCATGGCTCGATGTCCCCATCAGATGAGGTACCTTCGTCGCCCTTGTCGTTCGCGGCTCCGGCCCTGTTGTTCACCGCTTGCGGGCGCGGCATGACGCCGAGCATGTCGCGTCCCTTGATCACCAGTACGTAGATGAGCAGGACGGCGAGGGCGACGTTGATCCATGACCACGTCGGGATGATGTTCACGTAGATCATCGCGAAGATCGCGGTGGCGCCGGCCAGGCCCACCGCGATCGATGGGGCCCAGTCAAAGCCCATGAACATCGCGGCCGCGACGGCCATCAGCGCCAGGCCGAGCAGCAGGTGCAGCCACCCCCAACCGGTCAGGTTGAAGAAGAAGAACGCACCGCTGATCTGGCCGCCGTAGCGGTCGTTGAACAGGGTCAGCAGCCCTTCGACGACGTTGAAGACGCCGAGCAGACCGAGGATGATCGCGGCGAATAACGGCCAGGCGGCGTTGGGGCTGTCCCAGTCGGACCTCTGTTCCGGCAGTTTGTCCATATCAGGAAGGTATCTGGCGGATACCCCAAAATCCGCCTTTTGCGGAGATCGTGCCTCGAGTGTGACGACGACCTTCCCCACATATCGGCGAGGCTGAGCACCGGCCTGATCAGTCCGCCGGGTTGCTCAGGCGCCACAGCCCCAGCTTGCCCTCGGTCGTCGTACACAGCAGCATCGAGCCTTCAAGCAGGCAACCGAAGATCTCGTGCGGCACCTGACCCAGAACCCATACCCCGTGCGGACGGATCACCGCGATGTGGGTCTTGCTGTTCGTCGGCCACACCAGCACCTGGGAGATGTCATTGAAGTTCTTCGTGGCCACCGTCTGCCAGCCCCGCAGCGACCATCGGGTCTGACCGGTGAGCGGGTCGGTGAGGCCCACCGCCGCATAGGTGCCGTCCGATCGGTACAGCATCGTCATCAACCCGGCCGGGGTGCCGATGGCGTTCTGCCCTTGTGCCAGGGCCCGCAACACGCGGCCTGAAGCCTTGTCGACGATCGACGATCGCGTGGCGCCCCGGATCCGCCCGCACCACACCGGCCCGCAGTCGCGCCAGTCCGCCCAGTGCACGCCCGTGGGCATCGGCTGCAACGTCGCCGCGTCCAGCCAGGCCCTGTCCTCGAACTCACTCTGGCCGATCGGGCCGAAGATGACGATCCGGTCGCGGCTGACCCGGATCCGGGGCCGCAGTCCGGAGGGCAACGAAACCTGTTGCGAGCCAACGACTCGTCCGGTTGACAGATCTCTCTCCTGTACCTGTCCGGATCGCGTGAGCACCAGCAGGGTCCGCTTGTGGGGCAGGGCGGTGTGGGCGGCGGCGTCCGTGATGGTCCAAAGCGGCTCCATCGTCGCCGCGTCAAATACAGAGATCGTCGATTCCTCGTAGGTGATGACGGCGAAGTCCTCGATGACCTCAAGGTTGCCCGGTCGCTGCCACCGGATCGCCCCGGTGTGCGAGTCGACGGCCGTTGTGGTGATGGATGAGTCGGTCCCCCGGTCCGCCACGATGATGACCAGGTCGTGCACTCTCGACATCGAATTGATGCTCGGCAGGTTGGTCACCTTCGTGTGCCAGCGCACCCGTCCGGATTCCTCGAAAGCGGTCACATTGCCGCTGCCGCCCGAAACCAGGATCAAGTCCCCGGCGAAGGCAAAGGCCCCCCGGCCGGCCGGATAGGACATGATGGCCAGCTGGCTGATGGCCGGCGTGATCGGGCCCGGAGCGGCCCCCATAAGGGTGGGGGCTATGAGCCCGGCGATGAATGCCAGGAACACCATGCGGCGGCGGTGGACAGGGTCGATCGGCCGCGGAGCCATCGGCTGCACGGGGATTTCCCAGTCCTCACCGAGGTCGATTACCACCTCCCGCACAAGGAGAGTATGCGCGATGGCGGTTATGGTGAGCACGTGTTGGCACAGCAGCGACAGACCGCCATCCTCGAGCGGGTCCGTCTGCACGGCGGCGTGAGGGTCAGTGACCTCGTCGTCGAGTTCGGCGTCTCCGACATGACGATCCGTCGCGACCTTGAGGCACTGGCGGACCAGGGCCTGGTAGCCAAGGTTCACGGTGGCGCCACCGTCATCCGTCCCGGATCGACGGAGGAGCCCGGGTTCGCTGCCAAGTCTGTGCGCAACCGGGCGGAGAAGGCCGCTATCGCGGCGCGGGCAGCGGAGCTCGTGCGCCCCGGGATGGCGGTGGCGCTGTCGGCCGGGACGACGACGGCGGAACTTGCGCGCAGGCTCGTGTCCGTGCCCGAGCTGACCGTTGTGACCAATTCGGTTCCGGTGGCGGATGTGTTCTTCGCTTCCAGCCGTCCCGACCAGACGGTGGTGCTGACAGGCGGGGTGCGGACACCATCCGATGCGCTTGTCGGGCCGGTCGCCGTCGCCGCCATCCGGACATTCCATCTCGATCTGCTCTTCCTCGGCGTGCACGGCATGAGTGAAAGAGCGGGATTCACGACGCCCAATCTGATGGAGGCCGAGACGGATCGGGCGCTGGTCGCCGCGGCCGAGCGTCTGGTGGTCCTGGCCGATCATTCCAAATGGGACCTTCTGGGGATATCCACGATCGCGGCGCTTGGGGAGGCGGACGTGCTTGTCACGGACGGGCGACTTGCGCAGGACGCTCAAGGGGCGCTCGAGGGCGCGGTCGGCGAGCTCGTGATTGCGGGATAGCTTTGCTGGGTACCAGCAGCGCATGTTCGCGACTATTGCAGCTATCCTTTTCGGACTGGCGCTCATCTTGCAGCTGATCGGGGAGAGCATCGGCAGCGTCATCACGCCGGCCACGCTAACCACGGCTGGATTGCTCTTCGTGGCGCTGCACCTCGGTGGCTTCTCCGCATGGCGTGGCCCACGATTCCGCCGCCGGCGGTGACAGGTGGCCCCACATTTGTCCAAAGGCGCGTGGTTACGCGCCTTTGGACGCTATGCGCGAACTGTTCGGCGACGATCTTATGGACCGCGCGGCGTCGCTGACCGTACTACGGGATTCTGGCGATCTTTCCTGGACTGCTCGTACTGGTCGCGACGGTCGGACTGCTTGGCGGGCCGGCGATACGCTCCCTTGTCGAGGGCTTCGGCGACATGACGTTCGGGCCGACGCAGCAATCATCGCCGAGAGCACGGCAAGCCTGGCCAACAATCGCAAGCAGGCGGGGATCGCGGCGATAGCAGGTCTGGTGATCGCCTTCTGTCGGCGACGGGATATGTGGGCGCATAGATGCGGGCGGCCAACTCGATTCACGAAGTGCGCGAGGAGCGTCCACTTTGGAAACTTGTGCCCCTGCGCATCTTTGTCACGGCAGCGACCGGCCTGGTGCTTGCTCTGAGCGCGTTCGCCATCTTCTTCAGTCGGCGGCTGGCTTTGCTTGTGGGCCACTTGTTCGGCATCTCCGACGATCGCGTGAGGGCGCTTGATGTTGCCAGGTGGCCCTTGTTTGTCGCGGTCTTCATGATGCTGCTGGCGCTGCTCTACTGAGTCTCGCCCCACGGACGGGTCGACGGCTTCCACCGGATCACGCAAGGCGGTGTGCTCGCGACCGGGTGTGGCTTCTTGCCTCGAGCGGGTTCGCGTTCTACGTGTCGTGGTTCGATTCGTTCAACCGCACCTATGGCACCTTGGGCGGCGTCATCATCTTCCTGGTATGGATGTGGCTGACCAATGTTGCCGTGCTGCTCGGCGCCGACTTCGACGCCGAGCTGCGAAAGGCACGGGCGGCGCTATCTGCGGAAGTTGACGACTCGACCGTTGGCGCCCGAAGCCCAGCACGTGCGGTTCACGCAGGCGACCGAGTCTAGGCTGGAAGTGTCGAAGCGCAGCCAGGTCTGGCCGCCGTCAAAGGTGATGTCGCTGCCGGTGGGGCCGACGGCGAGCGCCGTGCGGCTGGTCCATGGGAGCCACGACGAGCCTGAGCGGTACTCTCCCGGAACGGTCGTGGTGACCCTCCATGTGCGGCCGCCGTCGTTGCTGATCGCCGAACCATTGGGTGCGTTGTCAGGGACCAGGAAGTCGCCGCCGACCGCGAGTCCGTGACGCGGGTCGCGGAAGGCCAGGGAGAAGATGCCGGCGGCCGGGCCGCTGGGCACCGGGCTGTCGACCGCGTTCCAACTCCGGCCACGGTTGGCGCTGTGGAACACTCGTGCCGTCGCCCCACCGCCCGTGGCGAACCAGACGTCGCGGCCGCTGCCCTTCTGCGAGGTGACAAGACATGTGCCACTGGCGGCGAAGGCGAACTCGCCTTCCAAGGCGGTCGGCATGCCCTCATTGGAATTGACCTGCCAGGTCTGCCCACCATCCGAAGTGGACAGTATGCGGAACTTGCCGTCGACCGGGTCCGACAGCGCCAGGCCGTGGCGGTGGTCCAGGAACGCCATACAGTCGTAGAAGGCATTCTCGTCGGTGTTGCGGAACGCCTCCGTCCAGGTTGTGCCACCGTCCGTGGTGCGGTAGACGCGGCTCGCCTCGCCCGGCCCGATCGCGAGGATCATCGCGTTGAAGGCGTCGAACGCCTCGATGTCACGGAACTGTAGATCCGAGGTGTTGGGCGGTCCGACGGACTGCCAGCTCGCCCCGCCATCGATGGTGCGCAGCACCACACCGGCGCTGCCGCTGGCCCAGGCAATGGAGTCGCTGACCGGGCTCAGGCCGCGCAGGCGAGCGGTCACGCCGGTGCCGGCTGTGGCCGTCCAGGTTGGAACGGCTGGCTGTTGCGGCGCGATCCCCACGGACATGGACGCTACGAGGGATAGAGCAACCATGGAGTTCATGGTTTGCCAATCTAACTGATTAGGCCGTCGATTACCCCGGACCGTGCGGGCGACGGTCCACAAAGGCTACCCTCCGCCCGCTGATGCCGTGCGGCACCGGACGTGATCTGGTTGGCGGGTTCCTTATAGTCCAAGGACTCCAGGGTTGAGAAGGTGGCCCGGATCGACGGCTGCCTTCGCGGCCCGAAGCATGTCACGGAACGGCGCGGGAGATTGCCTTGAATACCAGGGCACATGGTCACGCCCAATGGCATGGTGATGGGTGATCGTCCCGCCACCGGCAAGCAGCGCCTCGCTTGCCCGCGCCTTCAGCTCGTCCCATATCTCGATCTCGGCGCCGCGCCGTCCGGCCGCGTAGACGGTGAAATACGGCGCCGGGCCGTCCGGATACAGATGGGTGAACCGGCAGGTCACGATGGCCGGTCCCACCGCCTCTACCACTGCCTCGTGCAGTTGGGGGAAGGCGGACCACGTGCAGGCGGTTTCGAAGGTCTCGATCACGACACCCAGACGCGTCAACGCATCTCGTAGGTACGGCGCCTTGAAGAAGGTGTCCCGCCACGATGTCTGCGTCCTATCGGCCGGCCCATCTTGTGGGCCTCTCCTCATTGCCGCGCCATCGTGGCCACGGCAGATCTCGACCGCGCGTTCTAGGGCATGCTCGACAGGGTGGTCGGCGGACTCGAACGCCAGCAGCAGGATCGAAGCGCCGTCGGTGATGCCCGCCCCGAGCATCGCCTCAAGCGGATCAAGCAGGCGGCAATTGCTGGGCATCAGGCCGGACTGAGCTATGTCGCGGGTTGCCAGCGCCGCGCGGGTGAATTCGTCGAAGCGCACGGAGGCGGATGCGCGAAAGGCCGGTGTTCTCTGCACCCGCACCCATGCCTCGGTGATGATGCCCAGTGCTCCCTCGCTGCCAAGGAAGAGCTGATCCGGCGATGGCCCGGCGCCTGAAGCGGGCACGCGCAGCGATTCACTTATCCCCATCGGGGTGACCACCCGTAAGGACTCTATGAAGTTGTCAATGTGCGTTTGGCCGGTCGCGAAGTGACCGCCGGCTCGGGTGGCTATCCAGCCGCCGAGCGTGGAGAACTCAAAGCTTTGCGGGAAGTGCCGCAGAGCCAAACCCTTGGGCCTCAGGCCATCCTGGATCGCCGGGCCGAGTATGCCTGCCTGCGTGCGCATGGCCAGGCTTACCTCGTCCACCTCCACGATGGCGTTCAATCCGGTCAGATTGAGTGAGATGAACTTCCGGTCAGGGTCACGAAGCTCAATGCCACCGACCACGCTCGTGCCACCACCGAACGGGATCACCGCGACGTCGGCCTGATAAGCCCACTCCAGAACCTGGATCACGTCATCTTCGTTGCTGGGGAAGCAGATCAGGTCGGGTGGGTTGACCAGCTCTCCCCGCAGGTTGCGAACGACATCACGGTAGGCCTTGCCATGAGTGTGCGCTGCTCGTTGCCACGGATCCTCACTCCAGAGATCGTTATATCGTCGCGCGCCCTCTTGGCGAAGGCTGCTCTTTCGCTCAAGCCTTCCCGTCGGTGGCTTGATCCGGGGCCGCCGGAGCTCCGGCAGCTGAGGAATCGGGGTGACCGCCCCGTCAAGAGGCAGATAGGCGCTGACCAGTTTCGCCACGCCTGTCGGGTCGACGACTTTGTCACGGTTACCCCAGCCCCACCACGATCGTGCGTTCATGAGCCATTGTTGTCGCACGAAGGCTGCACAACGCCAGTTGGTCCAGCGAACCGGGCGCCGCGGTGTAGATGACCAGGCGCTGATCCCGATCGGGGATGTGCAGCATCTGGCACCTCAGGACAATCAGGCCGACCGACGGATGCCTGAAGTGTTTGGTGGAATCGCGTCGGACCTCCACCTCATGTTTCGCCCATAGCACGGCGAACTCCTCGCTGCACGCCAGCAACTCGGAGACCAGTGCGGAGATCTCCTTGTCCTCGGGGTAGCGAACCGCCGCCGCGCGCAGGTCAGCCACGGCACCGCGGATGAACACGCTCGACGCGTCTTCGCGCATATAGTCTCTGAGGTTGTCCGAACCGAAGGTCCACCTGATCACATTGCGCCGGCCGGGTGGAAGATCGCCATAGAGTGCTGTCAACATCTCGTTCCACGCGAGCAGCTCGTATTTGGCGTCGAGCACGAAGGCTGGCGTGGAATCCAGCCCGTGCAGCAGATGAACGATCCCCTCTGGGACATCCTGACGTGGGCCCAGGGCGTCGTCGGGCGCCTCGCCCGCCAGATGAAAGAGATGCGCCCGCTCCTCGGTGGTCAGCATGAGTGCCCGGCCGAGCGCATTAAGGACCTGTCGGGAGGGGCGTGGACTCCGCGACTGCTCAAGTCGCGCATAATAATCCCCAGAGATCCCGGCCAGCTGAGCCACCTCTTCGCGACGCAGACCCGGGATGCGTCGGCGATGATTTTGGGGCAGCCCGACATCCCGCGGCGTGACCCTGGCTCGCCTGGTCCGGAGGAAGTCTGCGAGCTGCTTGCGATCCATGTCAGCAAGCATGCCGCATGAGCAAGGCCGGCTGGGAGGGACTGTTAATCCCAGGATAAGTAGTCTCTTCTTTTCCTATACCGACACGCGGCATCGTGTATGGCATGAGTCAGATCGCATTGGTCACCGGAGCGAACAAGGGAATTGGTTACGAGATTTCGCGCCTTCTCCTCGCCGCGGGGGTTGGCGTCCTCATAGGAGCACGTTCGGTCGAGCGGGGCCGGGCTGCAGCCACGTCGCTGGGTGGGCACATCCTCCATCTCGACGTGACCGATGAGGAGTCGATTGCCGTCGCCGCCAAGGAGGTCGAGCATCAGTTCGGCGTTCTTGACATCCTCGTGAACAACGCCGGGATCGGAGGTGGCTTCGCAAAGCCGAGTGCGACGTCGCTGGATGATGTGCGCAGAGTCTTTGACACCAACCTCTTTGGCGCTATAGCCGTGACCAACGCGATGCTTCCCCTCCTGCGCAGGTCGCATGCCGGCCGCATTGTCAACGTCTCCAGCGAACTGGGCTCGCTACATGTGGCGAGCGATCGCAGCAGCCCGATATGGGGGCTGATCACGTTGGCCTACCCCGCCTCGAAGAGCGCGCTGAACATGATGACGGTGCAATACGCGAAGGAGCTCATAGACACCCCGATCAAGGTCAACGCCGTGACGCCCGGCTACACCGCGACGGACTTCAACGGTGGCCAAGGTTTCCGGACCGCGGCGCAGGCCGCGGAGATCTGCGTGTCGTTGGCGCTGCTGTCCGACGACGGTCCTACGGGCACCTTCATCGACGAAAACGGCACCGTCCCCTGGTGACGAGCGTCGGTGCTACGGGATGTGGACAGACAAGGACTCCTACTGGCAAGGAATGAGGGGGTGAGGGTCATGAGGACCTGCAGAAGCAGCGATGGGACGCACGGGCAGGTCACTCGTGGCCCACGGTCGGGCGAGGCAGGAGGTGGGCGATGGCACGAGGCGGGAGGGGCGTGGCGTGAGCCGGTCGGTCCAGCGGCCTCAGGCGAGGGGAAGGATGACGCGGAACGTCGAGCCTTGTCCGGGGGAGGTGGCCAGCTCGACACGGCCGCCATGGGCCTTGACGATCGAGGTGACGATGGCCAGCCCGAGGCCAGCGCCGCCATGGCTGCGGGCTCGATGCGGGTCGGCGCGATAGAGGCGCTCGAAGATGCGGTGGGCGTGTTCGAGCGGCACGCCGGGTCCCGTGTCGCTCACCTCCAGCACGGCCGCCGGGCGGTCGACCGGCATGCCCACGGCCGCAATGGGTTTGGCGCCTTCCGTGTGCAAGCCCACGCGCAGGGTGATCTGGGCTTGGGAGGGGGTGTGCTGCAACGCGTTCGCCACGAGGTTGGAGGCCACCTGGCGCAGTCGGTGCTCATCTCCGCTGACTGTGACCGGCTCGAACTCGCCCAGTTCGATGGTGCGATGAGGGCTGCGCACATGGGCATCGCGCACGATGTCGGCGGCAACGGCGAGCAGGTCCACCTTGCCACGCTTCAACGGACGTTCCTCGTCGAGCGCGGCCAACAACAGCAGATCCTCGACGAGCAGGCCCATGCGGGCCGCCTCATCCTCGATGCGGGACATGGTCTCGTCGAGTTCCGCCCTGGATTGGGTACCCCCACGCCGGTAAAGCTCGGCGAAGCCACGTATCGACGTCAGCGGCGTGCGGAGTTCGTGCGAAGCGTCGGCGAGGAACTGTCGCAGGCGCTGCTCAGAGGCGATCCTCGCATCAACCTCCTCCTCGATCCGGCCCAGCATGGTATTCAGTGCCAGGCCAAGCCTTCCGGCCTCCGTGTGCGGATCGGTGTCGGCCACGCGCCGCGTCAGGTCGCCCTCGGAGATGGCGGAAGCGGCTTCCTCCATGCGGGTCAAAGGCTTCAAACCCAAACCCACTATCTGGTACCCGGCGAAGCCGAGCAGCAGCAGAGCAAGTGTGCTGACTCCCAGCCCGATCGCGGTCATCTGGTTGACCGTGTTGTCGACACGGGTCAGGGAGATGGCCGCGACCGCATAACCCCGGCCCTCGGGGCGGGTGACGACGTTGACCCGGTAACGCTCCCCGGTGCGCACGTCAGTCATGGTGTGGATTCCGGTGTCGGCGAGGGGCTTCAACTCCTCGAACCGGCCGAAGTCCGGCGGCTCGATGTTGAAGGGAAAGGCGGTCTCCACGCTCCCGTTGGAACTGTAGGCGACGAAGTTGGTGGGATCACCGACACCCCTCGGTATGCCGAGATAGTCCGGTCCGCGCAACGGCCCGGGGCCGGGACCTGGGTTGAGGGACCGGTTGTGGACCACCTGAGCGAGCCGACGGACCTCGCTGTCGAGCCGCTCGGAGAGGTAGCTGCGCAGCATCGTGACGCCGACGATGTTGGTGATGAGCAGGGTGAGACCGGCGAGGCCGACCACAGTCACCACCATGCGAGTTCGCAGCGTCCACTCGGGCCATCGCTTGAGCTTGACTCGGCCGCCGCCGACCCCGGCCAGGAAGGAATGCCCCGACGGGGCGCCAAGCCAGGGCTCGGAGCCAAGCCCGGGCTCGGAGCCAAGCCCGAGGCGGGCCGCGAGGGAGAGGCGGGCCGCGCGGGAGAGGCGGGCCGCGAGGAAGAGGCGGTTGGTTGGGCGGGACCGGGAGTCGGGCTTGGGCGGCGGGGGTTTCATTCCTGGGCCCCGCGCGGAAGCCTCAACGAATAGCCGACTCCGCGCAGGGTGTGGATCAGCGGCGGGTCCCAGCGATCCACCTTCTTGCGGAGGTAGTAGATGTACGACTCCACGATGCGGCCGTCGCCTCCGAAGTCGTAGTTCCATACGCGGTCGAGGATTTGGGCCTTCGAGACGACGCGGCCGGCGTTGTCCATCAAGTAGCGCAGCAGGTTGAACTCGGTCGGCGAGAGATCGACGATTTTGCCGGCCCGCTTGACGACGTGGGCATCCTCGTCCATCTCCAAGTCGGCGTAGCGCAGCACGCCGTCGTCGGTTGGCTCGGCCATGCGGGCGCGGCGCAGAATCGCGCGGATGCGCAACACAACCTCTTCGAGGCTGAACGGCTTCGTCACATAGTCGTCGGCGCCGACCGTGAGGCCCGATATGCGATCCTCCACCGAGTGGCGGGCGGTCAGGAACAACACGGGCGTGTTCTGGCCCTTCTCCCGCAGCTTCCGGGCCACCTCGAAACCATCGAGATCCGGCAGCATGACATCGAGCACCACGAGATCCGGATGGTACTGTTCGGCCGCGGCAAGGGCCTCCCGGCCGCTGTGAGCGACCTGGACCTCAAACTCCACCAGCCGCAGGGTCGCCGAAAGCAACGCGCAAATGTTCGGCTCATCGTCGACGACCAGCACCTTCGCCATCAAGGTCTCCAGAATGTAAGGCCCAAATCCCGGCCTGATGGTTGTAACGCGGCAACCTCGGAAAAACCTGAGAGCCCGCTCACCGAGCGTTGAGCCGAACCTTTTCCCCAGCCGACAGACCGCTGGTGATCTCGGCGAAGCCATCGCCTCGCAGGCCAACCCCGACAGATCGGACAGAACCGTCGGGGAGCCGCACCTCACCCCGGTCGGCGCTGGTCATCTTCACCGCCGACTGCGGAAGGCTGAGCACATCCGCCGCGCGCTGGATCACCACCTGGGCGGTGGCCGACTGGCCGATCAACAAATCGGCCGGCGGGGAATCAAACGTCAGCAGCACCGTGTAACGCACCAGCCGGTTCGACACCGTACCGAGCGCCGCGACCTGGGTGACGGTGACCGGGAAAGTCTGGCCGGGGTGGCTGGCCAGCTTGACCTGCGCGGGCTGGCCCACGGAAAGGTTGACCGCGTCGGCCTCGGCGAAAGCCGCCTCGACCATCATCTTCTCCACCACACCAAGCGTGATGAAGGTCGATGTTCCGACGGCGTCGCCGGCCTTGCCCGAGACCTTGAGGATCTTTCCGGCGACCGGCGCGGCTATCTTGGTACCCGATAAAACCCGACGAGCCTTATCGAGCGCCAACTGTGCCTTGTTGACGTTGGTCTGCGCCGTGTAGACAGCGTCACCCTTCGATGAAGTGTTGGACCCGGCTCCGCGGGTGGGTTGCGGAGACGCGGTCGCGGCCTTGGCATCGGTGAGGGTCTGCTTGGCCGAGGCGAGAGCGTCCTCGGCCTCGTCGACGGCCTGCTGCGCGTCGGCGGGATCGATCGCCGCCAAGGCCTGCCCGGCGGCCACGGTGTCGCCCGCCTTGACATTGACCGCCGTAAGGGTCCCGGCCCGGCTGAACGCCAGCTCACGGGTGGACACCGGCTGCACCTTGCCCGAGGCCGCCACCGAGGAGGTGACGTCGCTCCGTCCAATCTGGATGGTGGGTGCCGCGGCCGGCTTCTCCTTGTCGTTCCCCAGCAGCAGGTAGCCCGCGGTGACGCCGGCCAGGGCGGCGACGGCCGCCGCGGTGGCCAGCCAAGGGCCGCGACGGCGGGAGACCCGGAAAGTCATGGTTGCGCAGTGTCCGGCCTCTACCTCGGAGTCACCTCAAAGGCACGAGGCTTTGAGCTTTCTTTGAGGTTAGGGTGAGGATATCTGAAGGCTTGAGCTCCATGCTCTGCCGAATGAAATTGCTCGCATTGAGGGCGGCCGGGATGTCGCCGGTGACGGAGCCATTATTTCCGACCGCGGGGCGGACGGCCGCGAAGCGGGCGGCCGTGGGACTGGCGGCCGCGCTGGTGGTGGCGGGTTTCGCCGCGGGTTGCGGTGGCAGCGGCGGTGAACAGGCGCCTCCGGCCGCCGCCAACTTCGCCGATTGCCTCAGACAGCAGGGCATTACGCTGCCGACCGCGAGAGCGAGCGGGTTCCCGACGGCGCGGCCGAGCGGCCTTCCCGGAGGGCGGCCAAGCGGCTTCCCGGGTGGGCGTCTGACCGCGAGGCCAAGCGGCGAGCCCGGTCAGGGCCAAGGCCAGGGCGGGTTCGGCAACTTCCAGCGGCCCGAGGGCGTCGACGAGCAGACCTGGCAGAAAGCGTTGCAGGCGTGCAGTTCCCTGCGCCCGAGCCGGTTCCCGGGCGGCGGCGGCCCGGGAGCGAGCCGGCGGCCGGGCAACGACGCCCTGGCGGCCTACCTCAACTGCCTTTCGGAGCATGGGGTGACGTATTCCCCCGGCCAGACACTTCCGGAAGATGCCAAGGTGTGTGAGGTCTTGCGACCGAGCGGGACGGGAACGCCGTGAAGAGGAAGACGCTGATGGTCAACATCGTGCTGGGCGCCTTGCTCGTGGCCGGCGGTGTTGTCGCCTATCTTATGGTGACCGGTGACAAGCCGGCCACCGCGACCAGCGTGCGCACCGTCGCCGTCCAGCAGGGCACGGTCACCTCCACCGTCACCGCGGACGGCACGGTCGGCTCGGCCACTTCGATGTCGGCCGACTTTGTGACCGCCGGCCGGGTGTCAGCGATCAATGTGAAGCTCGGTGACACCGTCGCGGCCGGGACCGTCCTGGCCACGGTCGACGCCACCGAGCCCAACGCCGAGCTGGCCACGGCCAAGAAGAATCTCACGGCGGCCAAGGAAGCGCTGTCGCGCGCCGACGCGAACGGCAAGTCGCAGGCTCAGAACCAGGTGGATCAGGCGAAGTCCGCCGTCGACGCGGCGCAGCGCAAGGTGGACGGGACGGTTCTCAAGGCTCCCATGGCCGGAACGGTTGTGGCGATCAACGGGGCGATCGGCGGACAGTCAAGCGCTGGCGGACAGACCGGGGGACAGACCGGGGGACAGAACGCCACGAGCTTCATGCAGCTTGCCGATCTCACCAAGCTTCAGGTGAGCGCGAGCGTGCCGGAGGCAGACGCCACGCGCCTCAAGAACGATCAGGCCGCCACGGTCACCTGGAACGCCTTGGCCAACACCACCGCCACTGGCAAGGTCACGTCGATCTCGCCGACCGCGGCGGCTTCCGGCAACGTCGTCTCCTACCCGATCGTCGTGGCGCTCGACACGATCCCCAACGGGGTCAAGCTTGGCCAGTCGGTGAAGCTGACCGTGACGGTGGACCGGGTGGAGGATGCCATCTATGTGCCGAACGCGGCGGTCCGCTCCACCGGTAACCGCGCCCTCGTCACCGTCGTCGCCAACGGCAAGCAGGAATCGAGGCTGGTCCAGATCGGCCTCAAGGGCGACAGCTTCACAGTCATCACCGAAGGCCTGAGCGCGGGCGAGCAGGTGGTCCTGGCCACCGCGACCACCGGCGGCAACACCAACCAGTTCCCGGGCGGGTTCTTCCCCGGCGGGGGCCAAGGCCCCGGAGGCGGCGGCGGATTCCGCCAAGGCGGAGGCCAAGGCGGCAACCAAGGCGGCGGAAACTAGTGAAAGTCATTGAGGTCAACGACATCACCAAGACCTACGGCGAGGGAGAGGCGACAGTCTATGCCCTCGCCGGGGTCACCACGAGCGTGGCTCAAGGTGAATACGTCGCCATCATGGGCTCATCGGGCTCGGGCAAGTCCACGCTCATGCACATTATCGGCTGCCTCGATGTGCCGACCTCGGGAACGTACCGCCTCGACGGCGTCGACGTGAGCGAGCTGAACGAGACCCAGCTCGCCCTGGTCCGCAACCGCCGCATCGGCTTCGTGTTCCAGTCCTTCAATCTCATCCCGCGTACCAGCGCCCTGGCCAACGTGGAGCTGCCGCTCGCCTACGCCGGCGTGAAACCCAAGCAGCGCAAGGAGAGGGCGATGGCGGCGCTCGACCTCGTCGGGCTCGGCGACCGCGCCGAGCACGACCCGAACCAGCTCTCCGGCGGTCAGCAGCAGCGAGTGGCGATCGCCCGCGCGCTCGTCACCGAACCGGCCCTGCTCCTGGCCGACGAGCCGACGGGCAACCTCGACAGCAGGTCGACCTCCGAGATTCTCTCCATTTTGGACAATCTCAACGCCGACGGCCGGACCATTGTGCTTATCACCCACGAGAACGACGTGGCGGCCCACGCCCACCGGGTGATCCACCTTCTCGACGGGAGGATCGTATGAGCCTCTGGGAGGTCTTCAAGTTTGCCCTGCGCGGGGTGGGCGCCAACAAGCTGCGCTCGGGGCTGACGATGCTGGGCATCCTGATCGGTGTCGGCGCGGTCATCCTGCTGGTCGCGGTCGGCAACGGCTCGGCCAAGGCGGTGGAAAAGAGCTTGCAGGCCTTGGGTACCAACACTCTCACCGTCCAAGGTGGACGGACGGCCAACGCGAGGACCGGCTACAGCACGGATCTGACCCTCGACGTCGCCGAGGCGCTCAAGGCGGCGCCGGATGTCAAGAGCGTGTCGCCCGTCGTGCAGTCGTCACAGACTCTCACCTATGAGGGCACCGAGCACAGCGTGCAGCAGGTGATCGGCACCTATCCAAGCTACTTCGAGGCCTCCAACTCGGTGGTGGAAACGGGTTCCGCGTTCGCGCCGGAGGACGTCGACCAGGCGTCACGGGTCATCGTGCTCGGCTCCACCACCGCCACGGAGCTGTTCCCCGAGACGGACCCGATCGGCAAGCAGGTCGGTGTCGGTGGCCAGATCTTCACCGTGGTCGGCGTGCTGAAGGCCAAGGGCAGCATCGGGCTGGCCAACCCGGACGATGTCGCGATCGCGCCGCTGAGCGCGGTCCAGCGAGCCCTCACCGGGTACGGCCCGATCAACTCGATTCTGATCGAGGCGATCAGCGCCGACGCGGTCAACGTGGCCCAGGCCGAGGTGACGGCGATCCTCAACGAGCGGATGCACGTCACCAACACGGCCAGCGCCCCCTATACCATCCGCAACGCCTCGCAGCTGCTGGAGACCCGCACCGCCACCGCTGAGACCTTCACTGTCCTATTAGGAGCGGTTGCCGCGATCAGCCTTCTCGTCGGCGGCATCGGCATCACCAACATCATGATGGTGACGGTCACCGAGCGCACCCGCGAGATCGGCATCCGCAAGGCGCTCGGCGCGCCCCGCCGCGTGATCCTGACGCAGTTCCTCATCGAGGCGACCCTGCTCAGCCTCATCGGCGGCGGGTTGGGCGTGGCCGCGGCCTTGCTGGGAGCCAACTTCAAAATCGTCGGCATCCAGCCGGTCGTGGTACCCAGCTCGATCGCGCTCGCGCTGGGCGTGTCCGTCGCGATTGGACTGTTCTTCGGCAGCTACCCGGCCAGCCGCGCCGCCGCCCTGCGCCCGATCGATGCCCTCCGCTACGAGTAACAAGGAGCCGTAATGGACGACCTCACCACGGGATTGGCCAAGGCCAGGAAGCAGCCGTGGCTGACCCGCAGCACCGGCGTGATGTTCGCTCTGGTGCTGATCTGCGGCGGCTTCCTCGCCGGGATCAAGGTGCAGCAGGCCTACGGATCCTCCACCTCCTCGGCCGGGGCCAACACATCCAACCGGGCCGGACTGCAAGGACTCCAGCAGCAAGCCGCCGCCCAACAGCAGCAGCAACAACAGCCCCTCACCGGGAAGATCAAGCTGGTGGACGGCACCACGGTCTACGTCGAGACCACCGACGGCCGCGTGGTCACGGTCAAGACCAACCAGGCCACGGTAGTAGCACTGCAGGCTCAGCTCAAGGACCTGGCGGTGGGGGCGAACGTCACCGTGATAGGCACAGGGACCGAGACCGTCACCGCGTCGTCGATTATCAAGAGCAATTAATGGGTACCGCCAAAGTGTGGAACGCCGCGACGAGGATCCGGCCAAGCGCTGGGACCGCAACTATGCAGAGTTGCTGCAGGAGCTGCGCGTGGCCCAGACCGGGGTGCAGATCCTGTTCGCCTTCCTGCTGACCATCCCGTTCTCGGCGCGCTTCCTCGAGGCGACCGACGCGTTCGACCGCTTCGTCTATGTGTTCACCATGGTCACCACCGCGCTGGCCATGGCGCTGCTCGTCGCCCCGGCCAGCCACCACCGCCTGCTCTTCCGGCAGGGCCGCAAGCCCGAGCTGGTCCGCACCTCGTCGCGCATGGCGGGAGCGGGACTGGCGACGATGCTGGTGTCGGTGATGGGCGCGGTCTATCTCGTGCTCGACGTCGTGGCCGGGCTCGGCTGGACCGCCGGGATCGTCGCCTTCCTTGCCGCCACATATATTTTTCTTTGGTACCTCATGCCGCGCCTCATCAAGTAGTCGCCGCGAACCTTTCCACTTGCTCGGTGGCGCCGGCGACGATCAGCACCGCGCCCTCGGGCACGACCGCCTCCGGCAGGGCATAGGTGAAGTCCTCACCCCGCCGCTTGACCCCGACCACCGTGATGCCGTATCTCATCCGCAAGGCCGCCTCGGCCAAGGTCTTGCCGATCGCCTCGCGCGGCGCGCGGGTCTTGGCGATCGCGAAGCCGTCCTCGAACTCGATGTAATCGATCATCTTGCCGGTGATTAGGTGTGCCACCCGGTTGGCCATGTCGGACTCGGGCCGCACCACATGGGCCGCGCCCACGGCCGACAGGATCTTCGCGTGCTTGGCCGAGATCGCCTTGGCCCAGATCTCGGGCACCCCAAGCTCCTTGAGCGTTACCACGGTGAGCACGCTCGCCTCGATGTCGCTGCCGACGCCGACGATCGCGCGCTGGAAGTCGGCGATCCCCAACTGGATGAGCGCGTCATTGTCGGTGGCGTCCACCTGTGCCACGTGGGTCAGCCGGTCAGCGTACTGCTGAACGACTTTCATGTCCTCGTCGAGCCCGAGCACCTCGTGGCCGAGGCGGGTCAGGCTCTCGGCCAGCGTGCCGCCGAAGCGCCCCAGGCCGATGACGACGATCGGTTCATTCTCGCTCTCGTTCCTAGCCAACGATCGGACGCTCCTCTGCATAGCGGTAAAGCGCTCGCCGCTCGCTGAGGGCGAGCGCCGAGGTGCCCGCGCTGCCGCCGCCGATGAACATGAGCCAGTCGGTAATCAGCAGGGTTTCGGAGTGCATCTGGGCGAAGTCGACGGTGTTGAGCCCGGCCGTGCGCGGCGAGGTCCCCTGGAAGAAGGCGGCCAGCAGCTTGTCCGGTACATCAAGCGGCCCAAAGGTTTTCGGGTTCGACCACTCCAGGACGAGCATCGCCAGGAACCCGATGACCAGCAGCGCGGCCGTGCCATAAATGGTGATCCTGGTATGGGTCGACCACCGATCCGTTGCCGGATTATCCGGCGGGTTCCAGCGACCCGGTGATGGTCTACACGCGTACCGCTGACGTGGCGGCCGTTTCTGTTGCGCTGCAACAGGTCCCAGGCATCGCCTTGATCGCGCCGGCCGAACCCGGACGGGAGGGTCGTGCGTACCCTGTTGGTACCCGGGCTCGTTCTCCACATAGGACCGAGGGCGTGGGTGGCCTCACAGGGTGGGGACCGGAATGCCCGACTGATAGGCAAAGACCACAAGCTGGGCGCGGTCCCGCGCGCCCAGCTTGATCAGTGCCCGCTCGAAGTGGTGAGGATGATGACCCGGGTCGGGACGGCATCGATGAGCGTGCGCATGGCGAGCCGTGCCGAGCGTATGAAGCGCGATGCGTCCGGGCGAGATCGAGCGCATCCCTCAGGTTACGTACGCCTTTAGAGGTATTTGGGCTCGCCGCGAGTGTTTGTGCAGGTAGAAATCGGGTATAAGGTGCAATTGAGTAACTAAGCTTAAACAGTGGAGCTTGCCCGGCCCGGCATCCTGGAGCGCTTCGCTCCGTGGGCCCTGGGAATCGCCGTCTTCCTCGCCTGCTTCGCCAGCCCGCAGCAGTCGCCCTTCCTTGCCGCCCTCGATGCCGGGGCGGGCAGGCAGTACCTTCAGCTCCAGGGTCTGCTCAATTCCGACACCGACCCCTTGGGTTTCGTCAGCGTCGCCGTCCTCTCCGCGATCGCGGTCGTCTTGGCGCGGCGCAGCCGCTGGCCACTGTATGTCATGGCGGTCGCCGCGTGGGCGCTTTTCGCGTTGTGGCCGGTCCCGTTCGCGGCCACCTACGACACGGCCTTCCGGTTCAAGCACCGGCGCGAAATGGTCCGGTACCTGGGCGTCGCCGCCATCCTCGTCATCGTGCCGTTCCTGTCCGGGGACAACTTCAGCCACCTGCCCTTCCACGAGCGCGTTTACGCATTCGGCCTCTTCGTGTCGATCACCATAGTGATCCCGGCGTTCGCCGGGCTGTGGCTCAGGGCGCGGCGCCAGAAGCTCGAGGCACTGGTCGAGCGCAACGCCCGGCTGCAAAGCGAGCAGGAGGCGCGGCAGGAGCAGGCGCGCGCCGAGGAACGCAACCGCATAGCCCGCGACATGCATGACGTGGTGGCCAACCGGATCGCACTGATCGTCATGCACGCGGGCGCGCTTCAGCTCGGTACCCAGGAAAAATATGAAGTCGAGAAGGAGGCCACTTTCATCACGGCTCTCGGCCGGGCCGCCCTGACCGAGTTGCGTGAAGTGCTTGGGGTGCTGCGCAAGCGGGCGGCGGAGGAAATCGACGCCACCGACGAGGAACCATTGTACGCGCGCCTTGAGAAACTGGCCGACGAGGCCCGCGCCGCCGGGGTGCCGGTGGTGTACCGCGTGCTGGGAAAGACGCTGGAGGCCCCGCCCGACGCGGCGCGGATTGCCCGCGAGCGGGCGGTCTATCGGGTGGCGCAGGAGGCGCTGACCAACGTGGTGAAGCACGCCTTCAAGGCGAGCACGGTCATGACTCTGGTGCGATCGCCGGACTCGCTGGAGATCACCGTTGAGAACGAGCCGCCGCGCCGGCGCCGGCGGCCGGAAATGCCACTGCCCGGCAGCGGTCTGGGCCAGTTCGGCATGCGCGAGCGAATCACCGTCCTAAATGGAGAGTTTGAGGCGGCCGCGCGCCCGGACGGGGGCTATGTGGTGCACGCCGTCCTGCCGGACTGAGGTCGACCGGCTAAAGGCCCAACACCACCTTCGCCGTGAGAAAGTAGATGATCAGGCCGGTGGCGTCGACGAGGGTGGTGACGAGCGGCGCCGAGACGACGGCGGGATCGATGCGTAACTGCTTGGCCAGCAACGGCATCGTGGCACCGACCGTGGCGGCCCAGGCGCAGATGAGCACGAGGGAGATGCCGACCACCACGGCGATCCGGCCGCCGACGATGACGGTGCCGATGGCGAGGCCCACCAGGGCCAGCAGGCTGCCCAGGACGAGGCCGACCCGCCACTCCCGCCAGATGACCGGCAGGAGATCGCCCTTGCGGATCTCACCTACGGCCAGGGCACGCACGGCGCTGGTCGCGGCCTGAGCGCCGGCGTTGCCACCGGTGCCGACGAGCAAGGGGATGAACAATGCCAGAGCGGTGATCCGCGCCAGCTCGCCCTCGAAGACCTGCAACACGTTCACGGTCAGCACCGCCGCCACGATGAGGATGAGCAACCATGGGGCGCGGCGGCGGGCGAGCTGCCAGACGCTGGCGAACATGTAGTGACCCGACCACGGCGTGGCGCCGGATTGCCTTGCCACGTCTTCGGTGTCCGCCGCCTCGATCACCTCGATGGCGTCGTCGAAGGTCAGCAGCCCCACGAGGCGGTCCTCGCTGTCGACCACGGGCAGGTCGATGACGTTGGTCTCTCGCATCAGCCTCGCCGCGTCCTCGGCCGTGTCCGTGGCATACACCTTCGGGACGAACTTGTCGGCCAGATCGTCGATGGTCTGGCCGGCCGGGCTGAGCACCAGGTCCCGCAGCGACACCACGCCCACCAGCCGGCGACCGGTGTCCACCACCGGAAGCGTGTAGATGGTCTCGGCATTGCCTCCCTTGGCCCGCACCACGCGCAACGCCTGCTCGGCGGTCAGGTGCCGGGCCAGTGCCACCGTCTCCGGCGTCATCATCCGGCCCACCGACTCCTGCGGGTAGCCGAGCAGCGCCGCCGTCATCCGCCTCTCGTCGGGGCTCAGGCCCGCCAGCACCCGCTTGGCCACCTTGGCCGGTGCCTCGCCCAGCATCCTGGCCCGATCATCCGGATCCATGCCCTCGACCAGGTCGTGGAAGGCCTGATCCCGCATCCCCATGAGAATCGACTGCTGGTCGACCGGCTCCAGCTCCTCGAAGACGGCGAGCGCGCGATCCTTGCCCAGCAAGCGGAACGGCACGCTTGCCTGCACGGCGTCCATGCGCGCCAGCTCGTCGGCGATCACATGTGGAGGGTGGTCCTCCAGCCACTCCTGGATCGCGGGCAGATCCTCCCGCTCCAGCAGCTGCGTCAGCGCCGTCGAACCCATCGACACCACCCCCTTCTTGGATCGCCTTACCCATTGTGCCCAGTCGAGAGGACGAGCCGTTCGTGCGTCGAGCGGTACCGCGTAAGCTGGGTGACTACCATGCCCGTCACCTTCTGGCACTGGCAAATCATCATGATGGTGCTCGAATTCTGGCGCAAGCGGCCACGAGGTCGCGGGCGAGCAATATGTTGCCGAGAGCGGATTCGCCCGTGGCGGCACCGGCAAGAACAACTTCGTCGCCGACGGCGTGGTGTTCGTGCCGGGCCATAGGCCGGTAGCCAAGGCGAGCACTCATGACGCGGCCGTTATCCACGTTGCGATCGAGGCTGTCTCGGACCGCAGCGAAGAGGATGAGGTCGTTGCCGCGTTCGACGCGTATGCGAAGCTGGGCATACCGCACTACTGGGTCGTGCGAGGAGACGCCGAAACCGAGACCGTCGATGGCATGGTCACGATGTACGAGCTGCGCTCAGGAGGGTACGAGGTCGTCGGGCACAGGCTCGTATCACGCCTTGAGGCCTGAACCCTAGTCCCGTCAGAAGGGAGGCGGCCGGTGACTTGGCGGTGGAAACCGGCCGGCGGCTTCCAGAGCGGCTCTCCGGTCGCGGCAGAGCGGCAGCAAAAGCTGTCATTGCCTGTCACGAAGACAGGCGAACACCACATCGGGCAAGGAAGCGCTACCGAGAAGTCCACATAGGCCTTTTGCCGGATCCGGGCGGCCCACCAGCGCGATCGCTCACCCGCCCGGATCCGGACACTGAGCCCTCCACAGGGACTCAATAAAGCCCGCTGCCAAGCCTGCTCTATTTCGATTATTAAATGTAGCGGGTTGCCAAGAGCTTGCACAGCAATTGCAGGCTGCAGGTTCCGCTTGGGCCCTTTATCCGGGTAGGCCCGCATTGGCACAGCTCTGCCGCCACGATAGTGATGGCGGTGCGTTCGTGCGCCCGACGCCAACCCGTCATCTCCCGGTCGGGCGCTGTAAAGCCTTGAGTCTCAAGCTGCGCGAAGGCCAGGAGAAAGGAAGGCCAGCCCATGTCTGTCGACGTGATGAACCCGGTGGCGGTTACCCCGGCTCGGGTGGATGTGTGTCGGGTCGCCCACTTCACCGACACCTATCTTCCGCGCCGGGACGGCGTCGTGGCCTCGCTCCAGACGCTGATCGCGGGGCTGGAGGCGCAGGGATGCGGTGGTTTGACCGTCGTGCCAAGGCATCCGAGCCTGGCCGACCGGCCCGGACTGCTCACCATCGGCTCCATCCCGTGCGGCGTGGCCAACCTGCGCCTGGGCACGTGGCCGATGGCCCGGCACGTCAATCGCATCGCCGCCTGGGGCCCGCAGCTGATCCATGTGCACACGCCGGGCCCGGTCGGGCTGCTCGGCGTGTTGACCGCCCGGCGCCTGGGGCTGCCCCTTGTCCACACGTATCACACAGATCTGCATGCTTACGCCGATGCTTATCGGGTACCGGCTGATGCTCTTAAAATTCTTTTCGAGCTCTATGCTTTGCGGCTCGGATCGCGGCCGGAGTGCGAGCCCAGGACCGGCTCCCGCCGCCACGCCATCCTCGACGCGGGCAACAGGCTGCTCCTCGGCGATGCCGACGCGGTGATCGTGCCGACTCCGGCCGTGCTGTCGCGGGCATCACTGCCGGTGCCACCGGAGCGGCTGTTCCTGGTGCCGGCGGCGGTGCCGCAGCGCATGCCCTCGCCCGCCGATATCGCCGATTTCCGTGCGCGCCATGGCATCTCGGCCTCGGATAGAATGGTCTTGTTCGTGGGCCGGGTCAACCGGGAGAAGGGCATCGAGCTGCTGCTGCCGGCGTTCGCTCGGGTCGCGGCGCGTTTCCCCCAGACCAAGCTGGTCCTGATCGGCGCGGTCTACGAACGGCGGTGGCTGGAACGCTTGCTGGCCAAGCATGATCTGCATTCGCGCGTCGTGATCACCGGGCAGCTGGCGCCGGACACCGTCGCGGCGGCCTATGGCGGGGCCGAGGTCTTCGCCTTCCCGTCACGCACCGACACGCAGGGTCTGGTGCTGCAGGAGGCCGCTCTCGCCGGTGTGCCAAGCGTTCTGGCGGATCCTTCCTTGTACCGCACGGGCGCGCTCGGCGACGCCGCGGTGCTGGCGCTCGGTGAGGGACCGGAAGCCTACGCCGAGGCGCTGTGCCGCCTGCTGGAGGATCCGGTCGCCGCACGGGATCTTGGGCAGCGCGCCCGGGAAAGGGCGCTCGCGCACACCCCCGAGGGCTACGCGACCAAGATGCGCGAGGTCTATGGCCTCGGTTTCTTCAGGCGAAGCCGTGCTTTCGGCGTCACGCCGGGTTGATCACGAAGTGTTCCACCCTGGCGGTTGCAGCGAAGGTTTGGTTTCTTCAGGCGGCTGCCTTCGAAGTATGGATTGTCGGTGGATCGGGGTAGTGTCGCGCGCATGCCCGAATGGAGCCCCGATCAGGTGCGGGCGCTGGCTCCCGACGCTTCCTCGCTGCAAGCGGCGACCAAGCTTGCCCGGGCGGGCGGCTGGAGCGAGTCCGGCTCGGGTGGCGACCCGGCCAGCGTGTGGGGGCTGTGCCAGGGCAGCGGCAAGTCGCCCTACCAGACATGTGTCGATCTCGTGGAGCCCGCCTATCGATGCTCCTGCCCGAGCCGCAAGTTCCCGTGCAAGCACGCGCTGGCGCTGATGCTGCTGTGGGCGGGCGGCGAGATCAAGGAGGCCGACCAACCCGAGTGGGTGCGCGAGTGGCACCAGGGGCGGGCGACGCGCAGCGCGCGCAAGGCGGCACCGGCGGCCCCCCGCACCGAGGCCCAGCAGAAGGCGGCGGCCAAGCGGGCCGTGGCCCGGCAGCAGCGGATGGCCTCGGGCGTGGCCGAGCTGCGCCAGTGGCTGGCCGACCAGGTCCGCCACGGCATCGCGGGCACAGACCAGTTGGGCTATAAGCACTTTGAGACCCTGGCCGCGCGGCTGATCGACGCCCAGGCGCCGGGGCTGGCCGGCGCGGTGCAGGCGATCGCGGCGATCCCGAGCTCTGGCCCGGGGTGGGAGGAGCGGCTGCTGACCGAGTTCGCCATGCTGCACCTGCTGACCACCGCGGCCGGCGCCGACCTGCCCGATGAGCTGGCCGCCGTGGCCCGCAGCCGGTTGGGGCAGACGATCCCTACCGAGCAGGTGCTGGCCACGCCGCCGGTGCGGGACGTGTGGCAGGTGATCGGCCTGCGCGACAGCCACGAGGACAGGCTGTCGGTGCGGCGGGCGTGGCTGATCGGCGCCGGGACCGGCCGCGAGGCGCTGGTGCTCTCCTACGCCATGCCCGGGCAGGCGCTCGCCTCGGATCTGCTTGTGGGGCAAGCGGTCGACGCCGATCTCTGCTTCTATCCCGGGATCCGAGCGCTGGTGGCGACCAAGCACGGCATGAAGTTCTGGAGCGTTACGGGGGGTGGGCCTGCCGGGCAGGGGGGCGGGAGACGATTGGGCACGACAGTGGCCGAGGCGTTGCGCCGCTTGACCGATGGCCTGGCGACCGACCCCTGGCTGTGGGGCTGGCCGATGCTGCTGCGCGGTTCGATCGTGCCCGGGGAGCGGTGGCACGTGGTCGACTCCGAGGGCGACGCGCTGCCGCTTGACGCGCGCTGCGGCGACCAGTGGCGCTTCCTGGCCGCCTCAGGCGGCGACGAGGCGGTGATCGCGGCGGAGTGGAGCTGGGCGGGGCTCATCCCCCTGACCATGTTCGTCGACGGCGACGTGATCCTGCCGTGACGACCGGCGAGGTGTGGCAGCAGCTTCTCTCGAGCGCACTGGTGGGTTTGGACAAGCGGAGGGTCGCGCTGTCCGAAGTGGAGGGTCCGCTCGAGACGGTGCTGGCGCCCGGCGATCTCGGCCCCGACGCGCTGCTGTCCGCGGCGGCGGCGGTGACGCTCACCCGGCGCGGTGGCTTCACCCCGGTGAAGGGCATCGAACCCGTGGTGGCGCCCGCCGGTGAGGCCCGGCTCGCGCCGGCCGCGGCCGGCGCGCGGCTCGCGCGGCTCATGTCCGACGCGGAGGGGTTCATCGACCGGCGCACCCGCCGCGAGCTGATCCGCGAGTGGCTGGAGCTGGCGGCCGAGCGCGAGCTGACGGCGCCGCCGCATTTGCTTGTGGCGCTTGCCGATGTGGCCACCTCCGAGGCGGCCCTGCGCCCGCTGGTGCGCGCCGCGGGCGGCTCCCGGTTGGCCTGGCTGGCCGAGCTGGGTCCGGGCCGTTGGGCGTGGGCGCTGCCGGAAGCGCCGAGCGAGCCCGACGAGCGAGAGTGGCACACCGGGGCGATCGAGGTGCGGGCGCGCTTCCTGCTGGCCTGCCGGCAGCGCGATCCGGCGCACGGGCGCCGGTTGCTCACCGAGTCCTGGCCGACGGAGAAGGCGGTCGATCTGGCCGCCCTGATGCGCGCCTGCCGCGAGGGGCTGAGCCTCGATGACGAGGCCTGGCTGGAGAAGGCGCTCGACGACCGGCGGGGGCAGGTGCGCGAGGCCGCCGCCGAGCTGCTGGCGGCGCTGCCCGGTTCGGCCTACCGGCTGCGCATGGCGGAACGGGTGCTGGCCTGCTGCCGGCCCGAGGGCGACAAGCGGCTGCTGGTGACGCCGCCGGCCGAGTTCGACGCCGGGCTGCGCCGCGACGGGCTCACCAACAAGCCGCCCTATGGCATGGGCGAGCGGGCCTGGCTGCTGCTGCAGATCGTGTCGGTGGCGCCGCTGGAGTGCTGGACGGCGATCGACGACGACCCGTCAAAGCTGTTGGCGCGCAAGGTGAACGACGACTGGCGCGCGACCCTGTTGCCGGGCTGGGCCCGGGCGGCGGTGGTGCAGGCCGATCCGAAATGGGCGCTGGCGGTCTATCGCAGCGGCTATGACGGCGCGCCCGGCTCGACGACCGAGATCGTGGCGCTGCTGTCGCCCGAGGACGCGGCGGAGGTGGCGCGCGATGCCGTGCAGGGTCGCGCGAGCCGGATGAACGAGCTGCTGGCCGCGCTGCCGCGGCCGTGGACGCGCGAGGTCAGCGAGATCGTCCTGGGCTACCTGAGCAAGCCCGAGCAGCGGCAGCGCGGCGGCTGGTCCACGCTGACCTACCTCGCCGAGACCGGGTTCTCGCCGGAGATGCTCGACAACGTGGTCGAGATCGTGCGCACCTGTGAGGACGAGGGGCACGCCGCGGCCCTGGGCCAGCTGGCCTCGCTGCTACAGATCCGTTCCAAGATTCGACGGGAGTTCCAGTGACCAGTACCACCTCGCATTCGGTCCTGCGGCCACACGCGGAGCAGCTCTACGCCGACGAGCTGGGCCGGCTGGCCGCCGCCGACGAGCTGCCACGCCCGCCGGGCTGGCGCCTGTCGCCCCAGGCGGTCGTGACCTACCTGCTGGGGGATGGGGATCGCATCTCACCGAAGTACATCGGGCCCCGACGGCTGATGGAGGTGGCGGTGGCGACCCTGGCCACCGACCGGGCACTGCTGCTGCTTGGCGTGCCGGGCACGGCCAAGACATGGGTGTCCGAGCACCTGTCCGCGGCGATCAGCGGCGACTCCACCCTGCTGGTGCAGGGCACGGCGGGCACGCCCGAGGAGGCTATCCGGTACGGGTGGAATTACGCGCGTCTGCTGGCCGAAGGGCCCTCGGGTGAGGCGCTCGTGCCCAGCCCGGTGATGCGGGCGATGCGCACCGGAAGCATTGCCCGCGTTGAGGAATTGACGCGGGTGCCGTCCGACGTGCAGGACACGCTGATCACCATCCTGTCGGAGAAGGTGCTGCCCATCCCGGAGCTCAACGACGAGGTGCAGGCGGTCAAGGGGTTCAACGTGATCGCCACCGCCAACGACCGGGACCGCGGCGTCAACGAGCTGTCCAGCGCGCTGCGGCGCCGGTTCAACACGGTGGTGCTGCCCGTGCCGTCGAGCGTCGACGAGGAGGTGGACATCGTGTCACGGCGGGTCACCTCGCTCGGCAAGGCTTTGGAGCTGCCCGAGCTGCCCGACTCCATCGTCGAGATCCGAAGGGCGGTAACGGTTTTCCGGGAGCTGAGAGAGGGCGTGACCGCCGACGGGCGCACCAAGCTCAAGAGCCCGAGCGGCACGCTGTCGACCGCCGAGGCGATCTCGGTGATGACCAGCGGCATGGCGCTGGCGGCCCACTTCGGCGACGGCGTGGTGCGGGCCGCGGACGTGGCAGCGGGCATCCGGGGCGCGGTGGTGCGCGATCCAGTCTCCGATGCGGTGGTGTGGCGGGAGTATCTGGAGACGGTGGTGCGGGAGCGGGACGGCTGGCAGGACTTCTACCGCGCGGCTCGGGATGAGGAGTGACCGCGCGGTCGACGGGGCTGGATTGAGACGGGCGCGGGCGAAGGGCGAGGAATGAGCGACGGCGGCTGGCAGGTCTTTGGGGTGAGGCATCACGGGCCGGGGTCGGCCCGGGCGCTGGTGCGTGCCCTCGAGGCGATGCGGCCCGACATGATCCTGGTCGAGGGGCCGCCCGAGGCCGATCCGCTCGTGGCGCTGGCGGCGAGCGAGGATCTGCGGCCGCCGGTGGCGTTGCTCGCCTATGGCGACCGGTCCTCCTTCTGGCCGTTCGCGGTCTTCTCGCCCGAGTGGCAGGCTATCCGGTACGCGATAGAAAATGAAGTGCCCCTTAGGTTCTGCGACCTGCCCGCGGCGAACCGGACCGAAGAGACGGCTCCGCAGGAGGAGCGGGTCGACGCCATCGGCAGCCTGGCGCTGGCGGCCGGTTATGAGGACGCCGAGCGCTGGTGGGAGGACGTGATCGAGCACCGGCGCGACGGCACGCCGCCGTTCGAGGCGGTGGCGGAGGCGATGACCGCGGTGCGGGCCGAGCATCCGGCGATCCACTACGACCTGGTGCGGGAGGCCTATATGCGCCAGGTGTTGCGAGGTGTCCTGAAGGAGGGACACGAGCGGGTGGCGGTGGTGTGCGGCGCTTGGCACGTGCCCGCGCTGCAGGGCAAGCTGCCTCCGTCCACTCACGACAGTGTGCTGCTGAAAGGATTGCCACGTAAGGCTGTCAGCCTGACGTGGGTGCCTTGGACGCACGGGCGGCTGGCCTGGTGGACCGGTTATGGCGCGGGCGTCGCGTCGCCTGGCTGGTATCACCATCTGTTCACGGTGCAGGACCGGCCGATCGAGCGCTGGCTGGTCAAGGTCGCCGGGGTGCTGCGCGAGGATGACCTTCCGGTTTCGAGCGCCCACGTCATCGAGGCCACGCGGTTGGCCGAAACCCTTGCGGTGCTTAGGGGGCGGCCCCACGCCGGGCTGAGCGAAGTGACCGAGGCCACCCGGGCGGTGCTGTGCGAGGGCGACGACGTACGGCTGGAACTGGTGCAGCGCAAGGTGGTCGTGGGCGAGGAGCTGGGCGGGGTACCCGACGAGACGCCATCCGTGCCCCTGGTCCGCGACGTCGCGGCCGCGCAGAAGAGCCTTCGCCTGCCGCCGCAGGCCCTCATCAGCGACATCGACCTCGACCTGCGCAAGCCGACCGACCTCGGGCGCAGCAGGCTGCTTCACCGCCTTCGGCTGCTGGGCGTGGAGTGGGGGCGGCCGCAGGAGCGCAAGGGCAAGGGCACCTTCTGGGAGAGCTGGCAGCTCGCGTGGCGACCCGAGTTCTCGGTGGACCTGATCGCCGCGAGCGCCTATGGCACCACGGTCGAGAGCGCGGCCACGGCCAAGGTCACCGAGCAGGGCCGCGACGCCGACCTGCCGGCGCTCACCGGCCTGGTCGAGGCGTGCCTGCTGGCCGACCTGCCGGGCGCCCAGCCCGAGGTGCTGCGGGCGCTCAACGAGCGCGCCGCGATCGACACCGATGTGGTGCACCTGATGGCCGCGATCCCCGCGCTGGCAAGGACTTTGCGCTACGGTGACGTGCGCGGCACCAGCGTCGGCGACCTGGCGCCGGTGATCACCGGGCTGGTGACACGGGTGCGGCTCGGGCTGCCCGGCGCATTCTCCAATGTGGACGACACGGCGGCCAAGTCCTTGGTGGAAGTCCTCGATCGCGTGCACGACTCGATAAGGTTGCTCGCCGACCACCTGCCGCTGCGCGACGGCTGGCTGGAAACCCTGCGGTCGCTGGTCGATCGCAAGGACCTGCCCGGCCTGCTCGCCGGCCGTCTCACCCGGCTGCTGCGCGACGATGGGGCGCTCGATTTCGCCGAGACCGAGCTGCGTTTGGCGCGCATGCTGTCGGTCGGCGTGCCTGCCTCAACCTCCGCTGCGTTTGTGGAGGGATTCCTTGGTACCGGGGGATTGCTGCTCGTGCACGACGAGGCGCTGCTGCGCCTGGTCGACGCCTGGCTGGCCGGGCTTGCGGCCGATGGCTTCACCGCGGTTCTTCCCTTGCTGCGCCGCACTTTCGCCGCGTTCGCCGGTCCGGAGCGGCGGGCGATCGGGGAACGGGTGCGCAACCTCGGCTCGGCCTCGAAGCGAGCGTCGCGAGTGGACGATCTGGACCTGGAGCGGGTGGCCGTGGTCATGCCGACCCTGAAACTGTTGCTGGGAACGCAGGAGGCCTCGGCATGAGCGGCATGAGCGGCATGAGTGGCACGAGTGAGGAGAGGCTTAGGCGGTGGCGGCTGGTGCTCGGCGGCGAGGGCGGCAACGACGGCACCGGGGTCTCGCTCGGCGGCAACGACCAGGGCATGGACGAGGTGCTGGCGGCGCTCTACCGCGGCCAGGCCGGCGAGGGCACGGGCACCGGGCGGCGGGCCGGGCTGGGCTCCTCCGCACCGAACGTGGCCCGCTGGCTCGGCGACATCCGGCGCTACTTCCCGTCCACGGTGGTCCAGGTCATGCAGGCCGACGCCATCGAGCGGCTCAACCTGACCCAGTTGCTCGTCGAACCCGAGATGCTGGAGGCCGTCGAGCCCGATGTGCACCTTGTCGGTACCCTATTGACCCTGAATAAAGTGTTGCCCGACAAGGCCCGCGCCACCGCCCGCGCCGTGGTGGCCAAGGTCGTCGCCGACCTGGAGCGCAAAGTGGCGCAACGCACCCGAGCCGCCGTGAGCGGCGCGCTCAACCGAGCCGCCCGGATCAACCGGCCGCGCCACCGTGAAATCGACTGGCAGCGCACCATCCGCGCCAACCTCAAGCACTACCAGGCCGAGCATCGCACCGTCATCCCCGAGCGGCTGGTCGGCTACGGGCGCAACACCCGTGCCGTGCAACGGGATGTGGTGCTGTGCGTCGACCAGTCAGGCTCCATGGCGGCCTCGGTGGTCTACTCCGGCGTGTTCGGCGCGGTGCTGGCGTCGATGAAGAGCGTGCGCACCTCCCTGATCGTCTTCGACACCGCCGTCGTCGACCTCACCGACCAGCTGCACGACCCGGTCGAGGTGCTCTTCGGCACGCAACTGGGCGGCGGCACCGACATCAACCGCGCCATCGCATACTCGCAGGGCCTCATCACCCGGCCGCGCGACACCATCTTCGTGCTCATCAGCGACCTTTACGAGGGCGGCGTACGCGAGGAGATGCTGCGCCGGGTCGCCTCGATGACCGCCGCGGGCGTCCAAGTGATCGTGCTGCTGGCCCTGTCCGACGAGGGCCGGCCCGCCTACGATCACGAGAACGCGGCGGCCCTTGCGGCTCTCGACGTCCCGGCCTTCGCCTGCACCCCCGACGCCTTCCCGGACCTGATGGCGGCGGCCATCGAGCGCCGAGACCTGAAGGCCTTCATCGAGAAGCTGTAAGGCCCGCTGTTCAGGCTGGCCGCCAGCGGCTCGTGATCCCTGCCCGTAGATATCGATGGCGGCTGCATTTACTCGGCAGCAAAGCGCAACCCATGATCCTTTGATCTCGCATTTTCGGGGAAAACGTTGCTTCCCAGCGGCTTGAGGCCGCATTTTCCCCGAAAATGCGAACGCAAACGATCATGGCAGAGCCTAAACGGTGTAGGTGGCGCCGTCGGTGCCCCATTCGCCGAAGGGGAGGGGGAGGCCGGCGTCGATGGCGCGGATGGAGGGGCGGCCGATGTGGGCGAGGACCAGGCGGCCGATCTCGTGGGCCTGAGCGGCCTGGCAGACGGCGAGGGCGCTGGCGTGCCCACCGACGCCGCCGCGGAAGCGGATCGGGCGGTTCCATCCGGCGGCCTCGGCGAACATGATACCGGCGCCAAAGGCCCATGAGGGAAAGGTCCAGAACTCGGGCGCCCAGACGGCCAGTGAGTGTCGGGTTTGGATGGTGTAACCGTAGGTGGGGTGCGAGGTGTGGGACACCGGGTGCGGAGTGAGGGTGAGGCCATAGCGACTGAAGGCGGAAACCGTTGGGGTGAGGTCGATCGAAGCCGCGGCGCGACTGATGGCCGAGCGGAGTTCGGATTGCAAGTCGCACACCAGCCAGGCGTCGAGGGGGATACCGGACGAACCAACGCCGTCAAGCAGGACGGCGCAACGGTTGTGGCGCACGAGCAGGCCGGCCGGGGCGAAGCGCGGGGAATTCATGGCGCCGACCCCGACCAGCGTGAGCCGCACGGATTACAACCCGGACAAGCGTTTTCGGGCGGCGCCAAGGGATTTGCCGCGACCCTTGAGCATGGTGTCCACCCAGGGATCGGAGGGCGGTGGCGAATGAAGCGTATAGGTGCGGGCGTGGAGCTTGCGATCCTCGAGCCGCGACCAGTCGAGCGGGGCGGCGACGGGCGCGGAGGGCAGGGCGCGCACGGCAAAGGGCGCGACCGTCGTTTGCGAGTACCCGTTGCGCGCCACGTCAAGATAGAGCCGGTCGCCCCGTTTGGCCTTGCGAGCCTCGGTGGTCAGGGCGGCCGGATGTTGCGCCGCAAGCACTTCCGCCACGTCGCGGGCAAACTCGCGCACCGCGTCGAAGTCGGCGCGGCGGTCGAGCTTTACCACCACGTGCAGGCCGCGCGAGCCGGTCGTCATCGGCAGCGACGGTAGTTCCAGCTCGTCGAGCAGCTCCTTGAGCCAGAACGCGGCCCCGCGGACGGCGGCGAAGTCGTCCTGGGCGGGGTCGAGGTCGAAGACGAGTCGGTCGGGATTCTGGAGCTTGTCGACGCGCGACAGCCAGACGTGCGGCGTGATGCATGCCTGGTTCGCAAGGTAGGCAAGGGTTTCGGCGTCGTCGCACAGCACGTGGTCAACCGTGCCGCCCTCTTTGGGTACAAGATAATGGTTTATCCAATCGGGAAAGTAGTCAGGCCTATCCTTGTGCACCCAGGCTTTTCCGCCGATGCCATCGGGGTAGCGGAACATGGTGATGGGCCGATCCTTGAGGTGCGGCAGCATCAGCGGACTGATTCCCAGGTAGTAGTCGACGAGATCCTGCTTGGTGATGCTGTCGTCCGGGAAGAGCACCTTCTCGGGCCGCGTCACCTCCACCTGGCGAGTCGCGGTCATAGCCGGCGCCCGGTGAGCACTGACTCGTCGGACAGCTTGCCGCCCGCGTATTGGTCGGACTCCTTGACCAGCAACCACATTTCACGCCCACCTTGCTTGCGGAACCGGTTGAGCGCGAAGCCGCCGCGCAGCTTCTTGCCCTCGAGAAAGAATGACGCGTGCCCCCGGCGCAGCGCGTCGGCGAGCGGGATTTCCTTGCCGCCCTTGTCATGTGACGTGTTGCGGAACGTACCGGTGTCCCAGACGATCACCGTGCCGGCGCCGTATTCGCCCTCGGCGATGGTCCCCTCGAATGACTTGTACTCCATCGGATGGTCCTCGGTGGGGACCGCTAGGCGCTTGTCCTTGGGATCGGTCGACGGCCCTTTGGGCACGGCCCACGATTTGAGCACACCCTCGTCTTCCAGCCGGAAGTCATGGTGCAGCGAGCTGGCATCATGCAGCTGTACGACGAAGATGGGCCGGCGGGAACGCCTTTTGACCGGTCGCCCCTCGGGCTCATCGGTCTTGTTGAAGTCCCGCTTCTTGCGGTAGGTGGTCAATCGGTCAGGCATTACTTAACCAGCTGACGCCAGTCGGTCTCCTCGACGTTCACGTCGAAGTGCTTGGCTGCCTTGAGGATATTCTTCCAGGCCTCGTCGCGCTCCTTATCCGTCACATCCTCCACCTGGTCGAAGCGGGCCAGGGCGTTGATGACGTGATCGGCATCGGTGAGCGGTTCCTTCCTCTTCTCCGGAAATGCGAAGATATGGTCGGGGAGATCGGAGCGGGCCGTCAGCTGGCCGTGGATGGGTTTCTCCGGTGGTTTCCACGTCATTTTTGTGTGGTACCCAACGAGCCCACCCTCAATCCGAAGAGTTAGCGTGCGGCATGGCGATCGATTACTCCCTCACCCGGTCCCCTCAATCGGGCGGCGAGGCCTGGACCGCCCATCGCGAGGGCAGGATCGACGCCCAGCTGTTCGGCGTTGTCGGCACCGAGAACTGGGGTCCGGGCGAGATCCGGGGCAACGCGATCCGGGATCTGGCGGCGCTCAACAAGGTGGAGATGCTGCCGTGGGACGAGTGGGGGCGCATGGAGGCGTCTTCCAAAGGCGAGACCGGTGCCGACTACGACCGGCTGATGGACGTCATCGCGCAGACCTGCGCGGCGGACGACCCAGCGGAGGTGGCGGGCCTTTACCGCAACGAGGACCTCGAGGTGCCCCGGAGCCCTGTTATGAGGTTTGCGAGGCCGGGGCGAGCGCGGGCTTGGCCGGGTCGTCGAGCCGCCGCGTGACCAGGCGCCAGCCGATGGCATAGCTGATGGTCGTGGCGGCGCAGCAGGCGATCAGCACCCTCGGCGAGATCGAGTCGATGAACAAACCGACGATCAGCTGGGAGACGGTGATGGCCAGCATCGCGACCATGGTGTCGGTGGCGCTCACCCGGCCGCGCAGCTCGTCGGGCACGGCCTGCTGGATGGCGAAGCTCGACATGACCCAGTTCCCGCCGCCGGCCACATGGGCGCACAGGATGAGCAGGAGCACGAGCCCGAACCAGGGCGTGACGGAGACCCCGAGATAGAACAGGCCATAGGTGGTCATCGACAGGGCGAGGCCGGGCAGCAACCAGCCGGTCTTGGTGAGCACCCGCCGGAACAAGAGCGGGCCGATGAGGGCGCCCAGGCCTCGGGCGGCGAACATCAGACCCAGCCCGCGCGAGCCGACGTGGAAGAACGTGGCTGCGAGGATCGGAAAGGTGGTGAGCACGCCGTTGCCCAATCCGACGGCCGACTTCACGGTCACCAGGGCCAGCAGCCGGGGCTCGCGTTTGAGGTACCCCATCGCCTCCCGGATCGCGGCGAAGGCCGGCCGCTCCGCGGCGGGCACCGCCTCCTGCATCGGCCGGCGGATCAGCCACGTTAACAGGGCGGCGAGCATCAGGGCGGCCCCGACGATGCCGAAGCACCAGTACGGGCCGAGCGCGCCGCTGACCACACCGCCCAGCGACGAGCCGACGATGGCCATGGTGCCCCAGGTGGTACCGGAAACAGCCATGGCGCTGGCAAGGTCCTTACGGTCGACCAGGTTCGGCAGGGCCGAGTTGGCGGCCGGGGAGTAGAACGCCTTGGACACCGCCATCAGGGCGATGGCGACGAGCGCCACCGGCCCGGCGAGGGGCCCGCGCACCGCGAACAGGGTGGCGACGGCGGCGAGCGCGCCCAGGTTCGCCGTCACCATGACCAGCTTGCGGTCGAACCGGTCGGCGATCGTGCCGGCGTAAGGCAGCAGCAGCGCGGTGACTCCGGTGTCGACGCCCAGCGCGAACCCGCCCCAGATGCCCTTGCCGGTCAGCTCGTTGAGCAGCACGAGCAGCGGCACCATGACGAACCAGTCGGCGCCGAAAACGATCAGCTCGGCAATGAACAAGCGGCGAAAATCCGCATTCCGGGTAAGGACCGAAAGCACACATGCACGCTACTCTTCTTCGCCGGTTCAGTGGCATCCTGTACCCGCAAGATCGGTCGAGCTGATAGAAACGTCGGGTGAGAATAGTCGGGGCCGCTGTCGCTTTCATCGCCGCCGCCGTCCTCTTCTTCGGCTACCTCGGCATGGCGATGACGATGCCGATCAACGCCGACGGGGCGAGCAACGCGCTCCAGGCCTGGGAGATGTTGCACGGCAACGTGCTGCTCAAGGGATGGACCGTCACCGATGTGCCGTTCTACTCCACCGAGCTGCCGCAGTACGCGCTGATCGAGTTGTTCTACGGCCTGCACGAGCATGTCTTCCGGATCGCGTCGGCGATGACCTACACGCTGCTGGTGATTCTGGTCGCATTGCTCGCCATGGGCCGGGGCCGCAATTTCTTCGGCGCCGGCCTGGGCGTCGCGATCATGCTGTTGCCCATGCCGGGCGTGGGCTATCTCGTCGCCTTCGGCGGCCCGAACCATCTGGGCACCGCCGTGCCGCTGCTGGTCACCTGGCTGGCCCTGGATCGGCTGAGGCTGTCCAGCAAGCTGTTGCCGGTGGTGATCGGGGTCCTTCTGGTGTGGGGGCAGGTGGGCGACCCGCTCGTCATGTACGTCGGCGCCGCTCCGCTTGCCATCGTCAGCGCTGTCCGCTGGTACCAAGGAAAAGAAAAGCTCGACCTCGGCCTGCTCATCGCGGCCGTCGCCTCGGTCCTTACCGCCAAAGGGATTCTGACGCTCATCGATCTGGCCGGCGGGTTCGAGGCGCACTCGCCGCCCACGGACCTCTCCAACCCGGCCAAGTGGTTCGATCATCTCAGCCTGCTCGGCGAGGTGACGCTGGTGAACTTCGGCGCCTACCTGCCGGATATGAAGACGCCTATCGATACCGGCGTCGCCGTCATCCGCCTCGCCGGCCTGGCCCTGGCGATCACGGCCGTGGTCCTCGCCTTGAGGCTCAAAGGCGATCGGGTCAACCAGATCCTGGCGGTGGCGATCGGCGTCAACTGCGCCGCCTTCATCGTTTCGACCCTGCCCACCGATCTGCTTTCCGCCCGCCAGGTCAGCGTGGTCCTGCCGCTGGGCGCCGCGCTCGCCGGCCGCGTCATCAAACCCAGGTGGAAACCTGTGCTCGCGGGAACGCTCGTCCTTTTCATGGGCGTTTTCGCCTGGCACGCCCTGCAACCGCCCCGCCCCGAACCCAAGCGCGAGATGGTCGCCTGGCTCGAGAGCCGCGGTCTCAGGCACGGCCTGGGCAGCTACTGGAACGCCAACGACCTGACGCTCATCGCCCAGAGCCGGATCATCGTGGCGCCCGTCATCGGCACCGATTTGATCAAAGGGTACCGGTGGGAGTCCAAAGTGGAGTGGTATGACCCCGCCCGGCACGACGCCCGCTTTATCATCATCGATACCAAGCGCCCGGCCTTCGGCACCGTCGAGCTGGCTATCCGGCAGTTCGGCCCGCCGACCGAGATCAAGACGTTCGACCAGTTCGCGATCATCATCTACGACAAGAACCTGCTGGCCGGCCTGCCCGCCGAGTGCGGCGGCTGGCTCGCCCCGAGCATGCTCGCCTGCGAGGCGGTGACTGTCGAATCGGCGACACTTCCGAGCCACACATCTCTGTCGATGCCACCCTCGGGCCGTGCTGAATAGGAATGCCGCTGTTTCAAGCGCTTTCGCCTTGTTGTTGCTGCTGACGGTCGCCGCGTGCGGCAAGACATCCAAGCCACCGGCTTCCTCTCCCGCGGGGCCCGCGAAGGAGGGGACCACCTACGAGGGCGTCGAGTACGCCGACAAGAGCACGGTCATCGATGAGGACGCCATGCGCTCCGGCCTTCGCGGCGAGGACGGCAAGACGTTCCGGTTCGCGGAAGGCACCAAAGGCGTGGACAAGCTCGCCGCGGGCGGCGTGGCGCTTTTCGCCGGCGCGGCGATTCGCAAGGTCACCTCGGTCCGCAAGAGCGGCGGCGAGGTGGTGGTCGAGACCGCCGACGCCAAGCTCAACGATCTGATCAAGAAGGGCAAGATCGGGTACCAGGGGCCGATGAACTGGTCCAAGCTGCCGCGCAACGCCTTCCGCGACATCAGGTTCGGCGTGAACGACCAGCAGCCGCTGCTGGCCAACGTCGCCGGCGTCGAGTCGTGGCAGCCGGAGCAGTCGATCGTCAAGAATTGGAACATCTCGGGATTCGAGGTCGAGCTCAAGCTGACCCCCAAGCTTGACAAGCTCGAGTTCGAGCTCGACGCCAAGCGCTCTCCCACCATCCGGGTGACCGGCAAGGGATCGATCAGCAACTTCGGGTTCCAGACCGACCTTGAATACGACCAGTCCTCCGGTCAGCTGATCGAGACCGAGGTGCTCGACCTCAAAGCCGAGGCCGAACTGACCTGGGCCGCCCTCGGCGTCGGCAACAAGGGGATCGACACCGATACGGTACGGCTGAAGCTGCCCTTCGAGGTACCGTTCCCGTTCTTCGTCGCCGGCCTGCCGTTCGTGCTCAAGGTGAAGTCGGAGGTGCGCATCGTCCCGGTGCTCGCCGAGGACTCGTCCAGCGGCGGGTCGTTCAAAGTCAGCTACTCCGCCGACACCGGCTTCACCAGTTCCAAGGGTGCCCTGCCCAAGGCGAAGTCCACTGTGGACGACAGTGATGCCGAGCTGGGCGACAAGGAGACCGTGACGGCGGGCTTCAGGCCGGTCGGTTTCGCCTGGGGCTGGGAGTTCCCGCGCCTCGAGCTGTCCATGGTGGGCATCGGGACCTTCGCCTTCATCAGCCAGGACACGTTCATGTCGGGCGAGTTCACCCCGGGGACCACGCTGACGGCTGACATCCCGCCGTGCCAGAAAGCGGCGGTGACGTTACATGCCATCGCCGGGTACAAGCTGGAGATCCTCGGCTTCCTCGCGGCCAAGGACCAAACCACATTGTGGGAGAAGAAGGTCGAGCGGTTCAAGGACGACAAACCCTGCACCCTGACCGGCGGCAACCGGATCAAACCCTAAGTCAGATGCAAGGCCTTGGCCGCCGCCAGCGGATCAAGGTTGATGGTGATCGGCGCGGGCGCGGTCGAGATGGCCCACTCCGGGTCCTTGAGGCCGTGCCCGGTCACCGTGCAGACGACGCGCGCGCCGCGCGGCAGCTTGCCGTTGGCGCTCGTCCGGAGCAGCCCGGCCACGCTCGCCGCCGAACCCAGCTCGACGAACACACCCACCTCGCGGGCCAGAAGCCTATAGGCGGCAAGGATTTCCCGGTCGGTCACGGCGTCGATCAGGCCACCGGACTCGTCGCGGGCGTCCTCGGCCTTGGTCCAGGAGGCCGGGTTGCCGATGCGGATGGCGGTCGCGATCGTCGACGGCTGCTCCACCACCTGGCCATTGACGATGGGAGCCGCGCCGGACGCCTGGAAACCGAACATTCGCGGCGCCTTGCCCTCTTCTTTGTACCCCATCCAATAGGCGGAGATGTTGCCGGCGTTGCCGACCGGCAGGCAATGCACATCCGGCGCGTCCTCAAGCGCGGCAACGATTTCGAACGAGGCGGTCTTCTGCCCGTGCAGCCGGTTGATGTTCACCGAGTTCACCAGCGCCACCGGGTAGTCCTGCGACAGCTTGCCCGCCAGGTTGAGGCAGTCGTCGAAATTCCCGCTGACCTGCAACAGCTTCGCCCCGTGCACCAGCGCCTGCGCCAGCTTGCCGAGCGCAATTTTCCCTTGCGGCACAAGCACCGCGCAGGTGATCCCGGCTCGGGCCGCATAGGCCGCGGCGCTGGCCGACGTGTTGCCGGTCGACGCGCAGATGATGGCCTTGGCGCCCTCCTCCACCGCCTTGGACACCGCGACCGTCATGCCGCGGTCCTTGAAGCTCCCCGTCGGATTGGCCCCCTCCACCTTGAGCCACACGTCGCAGCCGGTGCGCTCGGACAGCGCGGGCGCCGGCACCAGGGGTGTGTTGCCCTCGTGCAACGTGATGACCGGGGTGGAGTCGTTGACCGGCAACCGATCCCGGTATTCCTCAATCAGACCGCGCCACATTTGTCTAGTCTCCTTCGACTCGAAGGACGCTCGCGATCGACCGCACGAAATCGAGGGTACGAAGCTCGGCAACGGTTGCCGAGAGATCCTTGTCGGCCGCGGCGTGGGTGACGATGACGAGCACGGCGTCGTCGCCGCGCCCGGACTGGTTCACTGTCGCGATGGAAACCCCATGCCGGGCAAAGACTCCGGCCACCGCCGCCAGCACACCGGCTTTGTCGGCGACATCGAGGCTTATGTGGTACCGGGTGAGCACTTCACCCATGGGAAGGACCGACAGATCGGCATAGATCGATTCGCTGGCCGCCCGCACGTTGCGCAACCTGTTGCGCCCCACCGCCACCAGATCGCCCAGCACCGCACTGGCCGACGGCGCCCCGCCCGCTCCCCGGCCGTAGAACATGAGCTGCCCGGCCGCCTCGGCCTCCACGAACACCGCGTTGAAAGCGTCGCCGACGCTCGCCAGCGGGTGCGTCCTCGGGATCATCGCCGGATGCACCCGGACCGACACGCCTTCGGACCTCCGGCTGGCGATGCACAGCAGCTTGATGACGCAACCCATCGCCCTGGCACTGGCCACATCCGCCGCCGTTACCTCGGTGATGCCCTCGCGGTAGACGTCGGCCGCCGTGACCCGGGTGTGAAACGCAAGGGACGCAAGGATCGCCGCCTTGGCCGCGGCGTCGAAGCCCTCCACGTCAGCCGTCGGGTCGGGCTCCGCGTAACCGAGCGCCGTCGCTTCGTCGAGCGCATCACTGTACCCCGCCCCCGTCGCGTCCATCGCCGACAGGATGAAGTTGGTCGTGCCGTTCACGATCCCGGTCACCTGGGTGATCCTGTCCCCGTGCAGGGACTCGCGCAGGGGTCGCAGCAGCGGGATCGCCCCGGCCACGGCCGCCTCGTAGTAAAGGTCCGCGCCGCCCTCGACCGCCGCCTCGTGCAGGGTCGCCCCGTCCTCGGCCAGCAGCGCCTTGTTGCCCGTGACGACGCTCTTGCCGGCGCGCAGGGCCTCGATGAGCCAGGTGCGCGCGGGTTCGATGCCGCCCACCACCTCGATGATCACATCGATGTCGTCCCGTTTCACCAGGCTCATGGCGTCGGTCGTGAACAACTCGCGGGGGATGGCGCCGCGGTCCCGGTTGGCCCGCCGGACCGCGATCCCCACCAGCTCGATCGGTGAGCCGATGCGCGCCTTCAGGTCGTCGGCCTGCTCGCCCAGCAGCCGGACCACTTCGGACCCGACCGAGCCGCACCCCAGCAGCGCCACTTTGATAGCCATCTCTACCCCTCTAGCCCACGTCAAGCCCCAGGAGATCTTCTTCGGTCTCCCGTCGCACGATCACCCGCGCCTGCCCGTCGCGCACCGCGACCACGGGCGGTCTTGGCACGTGGTTGTAGTTGCTGGCCATGCTCCGGCAGTAGGCGCCGGTGCCGGGCACCGCAATAAGATCTCCTGGTCTGATGTCGGCGGGCAGGAATTCATCCTTCACCACCACATCCCCGGCTTCACAATGTTTTCCCACTACCCGGGCGAGTATCGGCTCGGCGTCGGAGTGGCGGTTCGCCAGCGTCGCCGAGTAGGACGCGTCATACAGGGCGGTCCGGATGTTGTCGCTCATCCCGCCATCGACGCTGACATAGGTGCGGATTCCGTCCAGCGGCTTGACCGTGCCCACCTCATAGAGGGTGAAGGTCGACGGCCCGACGATCGCCCGCCCCGGCTCCACGCTCAGCCTCGGCCTGTCCAGCTGGAGCGCCGCGCACTCGTCATCGACAATCTTGAACATGTGCTCGGCCAGGTCCATCGGCGGGCTGGGGTCGTCCTGGCTGGTGTAGGCGATGCCGAAGCCGCCGCCGAGGTCCAGTTCGGGCAGGTCCACGCCCAGCTCGTCGCGGATGCGCTTGTGCAGGCTCAGGATGCGCCGGGCGCTCACCTCGAAACCGGAGGTGTCGAAGATCTGCGATCCGATGTGCGAGTGCAGCCCGAGCAGGTTCAGCCGGCCGTCGCGCAGGATCCGCTCGGCCGCGGCGAACGCCTGCCCGCCGGCGAGCGCGAAGCCGAACTTCTGATCCTCATGCGCCGTGGCGATGAACTCGTGCGTGTGCGCCTCGACCCCGACCGTCACCCGGATCATGACCTTCGCAGGCTGGTTCAGGCTGGTCAACCGGTCGATCTCGTCGAAGGAGTCGACGATGACCCGCCCCACGCCCGCCTCGGCGGCTCTGTTCAGCTCGCCGAGCGACTTGTTGTTGCCGTGGAAGCCGATCCGCGCCGGATCCATGCCGGCCTCCAGTGCCGTGCGCAGCTCGAGCCCGGAGCAGACGTCCAGGCTCAGCCCCTCCTCGGCCAGAATGCGCACGATCGCCTTGCACAGGAACGCTTTGCCGGCGTAATAGACATCGGCATCCTTGAACGCGTCCTTGAAAGCCCTTGCCCTGTAACGAAAGTCCTCCTCATCCAGGAGGTAGGCCGGCGTGCCGAACTCGGCGGCCAGATCGATGACGTTGCGCCCCCCGACCGTCAGGACTCCGCCCGGTCCCTTGTGGACGGTCTGCGGCCACAAGGGCCGCATAAGAGCATTGACATCTGGGGGTACCCGCAGCCACGCCGGACCGCGATAACCGAAGTCGCCGTGAATCGCGCCGGCTTCGTGCGCCCTGCCACTCATTTCTGCTCGCTACATCCGTTCCGGTGCGGAGACGCCCAACAGGCCAAGTCCATTGACCAACACCGTCCTGGTGGCGTCATTGAGCCAGAGTCGTGCCACGTGCAGGGGCGAGATCTCCTCGTCGCCCAGCGGCAGGATCCGGCAGTTCTCGTAGAAGCGGTGGTAGTCACCGGCGAGATCCTCAAGGTAGCGCGCGACCCGGTGGGGTTCGCGAAGCTCGGCCGCGCCGGCCACGACGGACGGGTAGTCCCCGAGTGCCTTGAGGAGCTCCAACTCCTTGGGGTGGTTGAGGAGCGAAGGGTCGAAGTCGAAGGTGTCGCGGGTGAGACCGACGTCGGCGGCGTTGCGGCCCACGCCCGCGGTCCGGGCCGCCACGTACTGCACGTAGTAGACCGGGTTGTCCTTGGTGGCCCGCGTCCACAGATCGATGTCGATGTCGATCGGCGAGTCGCTGCTGTAGCGGGCCAGCGCATAGCGGGAGGCGTCCACGCCGATCGCGTCGACCAGGTCCTCCATCGTGACCACGGTCCCGGCCCGCTTGCTCATCCGCAGCGGCTCGCCGTCGCGGACCAGGTTGACCATCTGGCCGATCAAGATCTCCAGGTTGACGTCGGGGTCGTCGCCGAAGGCGGCCACCAGAGCCCGGTACCGGCCCACGTAGCCGTGGTGGTCGGCGCCCAGCATGATGATCACCTTGTCGAAGCCGCGGCTGCGCTTGTCGAGGTAATAGGCGCAGTCGGCGGCGAAGTAGGTGTACTCCCCGTTGGACCGGACGATCACCCTGTCCTTGTCGTCGCCGAAGTCCGTGGTGCGCAACCACACCGCTTCGTCCTGCTCGAAGATGTGGCCATGCTCACGCAGCCGCCTGACGGCCAGCTCCAGCTCGCCCTTGGCGTGCAGGTCCTTCTCGTTGAAGTACACGTCGAAGTGCGTCCCGAACTCGGCCAGCGACGCCTTGATCTGCTGGAACATCAGCTCAACGCCCTCGACCCGGAAGGTCTCCGCGTCATCGGCGTCCGGGTGCTTGGCCTTGATCTCACCCGCGATCTCCGCGATATAGGCGCCGCCGTAGCCGTCCTCCGGCGCCGGCTCGCTCCGGGCCGCGGCCAGCAGCGAACGGGCAAACCTGTCGATCTGGCCGCCCGCGTCGTTGAAGTAGTACTCCTTGACCACCTCAGCGCCCTGGGTCTTGAGAAGCCGGGAAAGCGCGTCACCCACCGCGGCCCAGCGAGTGCCGCCCAGATGGATCGGCCCGGTCGGGTTGGCCGAGACGAACTCGAGATTGGCCTTCAAGCCTTGCAGCGCGTCGCCGTACCCATAAGAAGAATGCTGGATGACGATGACCCTGGCCAATTCCCCGGCGGCGGCCGCGTCGACCCGGATGTTGAGGAAGCCCGGCCCCGCGATCTCGACGCCGGAGATCCCCTTGGTGCCGCTCAGCTCGTCGGCGAGCCACCCGGCCAGCTCGCGCGGGCCGACGCCGGCCTTCTTACCCACCTGCAGTGCGATGTTGGTGGCGTAGTCTCCGTGCTCCGGGTTGCGGGGTCGCTCGACGGTGGCCGTGCTCGGCAGCACCGAGGGATCGAGGTCATGTGCGGCGAAGACCGCACGCGCCGCGGTCAGGATGGCATCGGCAAGATTTTCCGGAGTCACGCCGCAATGCTATCCGCCGGGGTATTCGGGCCTTTCTGCCCGTCCTCCGTCATCCCTAGGTACAGCTTTTGGAGGTAGACTCTGCACCCGGCGCCCGGCCGGGCGCGCGCCCACCCTCGATGTGACGGATAGAACACGATGAGCATCAGCACGCCTAGCGAGCCGAAGAACCCCAGTGTGGTGAAGGTCAGCGGCAAGCCGGCCGCCAAGCCCGGGGCCAAGCCGGGCACCAAGTCCGGCACCAAGGCGCCGGTCTCCGCCAAGGGCAAAGGTGGCGGCCGCAAACCCGTGACGCCGGTGAAGGTCGGCGGCGGCCGCAACTGGGGCCCGATCGCCCTTTTCACCGCCGTCGGTGTGATCGCCGTCGGCATTATCGGCTTCGCCGCGTGGCCCTCGTTCGGGCCCGGCGGCACCGCATACTCCTGGCAGACCCGCGCCGGTCAGATCAGCGGCATCGTCAACTTCCGTGACAACGGGACGCAGCTGATCCAGGAGCACGACTGGGCGCCGCAGAAGTATGACCAGAACCCGCCCGTCGGTGGCAAGCACAACCCGGTGTGGCAGCGGTGCATGGGCGACATCTACGACGCGCCGATCCCCAACGAGCACGCCGTCCACAGCCTCGAGCACGGCGCGGTCTGGCTCACGTACCGCAGCGACCTGAACCCCGACGAGGTGAACACGCTCAAGGGCAAGATCAAGGGCAAGCAGTTCACCCTCATGAGCCCGGTCGAGGGTCTTGACCACAAGGTGTCCTTGCAGGCCTGGGGATACCAGCTGAAGCTCGATGACGTCAACGACTCGCGCATCGACGATTTCATCAGCGTCCTGGCCAAGAACGCCACGCTGGAGCCCGAGGCCAGCTGCTCCGGCGGCAACACCGCCACCGGCACCACGCCGCTCACCGAGCAGCAGGCCCAGCAGCGCCTCGGCGGCAACCAATAGGCCCGGAAGAGCGGATCGGATCGTTTAGGTCGTGAGCGACAATCGCCGGTTCACGCTGTTCAGTACGGCCGGGCTCGGCATCATGCTCGGGCTCGGCCTGGTCCTCGGGCTGGTTCTCGGCCTGGTCGTGGCTCCCGCCTTCCGCGGCTCCACGCCCGCTGACGACTCGCCCGAGGCCGGGTTCGCCCGCGACATGTCGGCGCACCACGCCCAGGCCGTGGCGATGGGCATGATCGCCCAGCAGCGCGGGACGAACATCGCCGTGCGGGTGATCGGCGGGGACATCGCCCTCACCCAGCAGGGCCAGATCGGCATGATGAGCCAATGGCTGCGCGGCTGGGGCCTCAACGTCAACGGCACCGGCCAGGCCATGGCGTGGATGCCCGGCGGCGAGAACGCGCTTGAGGACGGGCTGATGCCCGGCATGGCCACCCAGGAGGAGATGACCAAACTCGACCAGGCGCGCGGCCCCGAGGTCGACCGCCTGTTCATCCAGATGATGATCAAGCATCACCTGGGCGGCATCCACATGGTCGACGGCATCCTCAAGCAGTCAAGAAACGAAGACGTGGTCTGGCTCGCCAACAGCATGAAGGCCGGCCAGCAGAAGGAGATCCGGGACCTGCAGAGCGCCCAGAAATCCCTTCCCAGCCAATAAAAGTGCCCCCTCCAGCGAGGGGGCACTTTCAGTTTCGGGTCGTGCTTGCTTTCGTGTCTTTGTCGTCAGCTGCTCTCGTCGTCAGCCGCTTTGGTGCTCAGCTGCTGATCATGTCCCGGCGGCGGCGGATCGCCAGCAGCGCCACGCCGCCCGCGACCAGCGCGATGCCGCCAATCACGATCGCGCCCGTGGCCGTACCCGTCCTGGGCAGGTTGCCACCGTTACCACTCGGCGACGTTGTCGGGCTCGGCGGCGTGCTCGGGTCGTTGTTCTCGTCCGGCGTACCCGGACAAACGTGGCTCAGGTTGAAGTCCGTGATCTGCTCGGACAGGTTCTCGACGACCGCGGTCGCCTCAAACAGCGTCCAGCCCGCGTTGGTGACAAGGTAGGCGTGCTTTTCAGCGTCGCCCGCGTTGTCGATAAAGCCCGACCATCCCGGGCCGCTGCTCGGCGCCAGGGTGATGTCCACCGTCACATCGCTACCCGAGGTGTGGAACTTCAGCTTCAATGAGGTGAACGACGCCTTCCCCTTGGTGACGAAGTGCCAGCCATCCTTGTTCTCGGCCAGGCCGGCGAGGGGACCCGTGCAGTTCTCCTTTTCCGCGTCCTTGGCGAAATCCGCGGCGGTGGTCGGTACGTGAGCTGGGTTGATCGGGATCGTCGTTTCCGCCAAAGCCGGCGTAGCGAGCGCCAGCCCGGCCGCGGTGGCCGCCGCCACCGTGGCAAAAAGTCGCGCGACGCGCATAAATGTCCTCCGGAAAGATCAGCTTCAAACGCCAAATCATGACTGGAACGCCTTGGCCTGCGGAATCCGCCGAACAGGCCACGTGGGATACCCGCTAAGGCTTTCGGGTAGGACCTGTTACTCTTTGTCGGTCGCATTTGAGCCCCCGTAGCTCAGGGGATAGAGCACCGCCCTCCGGAGGCGGGAGCGCAGGTTCGAATCCTGCCGGGGGCACTGTCCTAAACTGCGCATGATCAACGGATCGGACCCGCTGCTTCCAGCGGGTCCGTTTTCGTTGGCTCGTGGGGTGAGGCTTGGCCTACTGGCCGTCGTGGTCTTCCCGACTCGGGAGATTAGTTGGACGAGCTGATCGACCATCTGCCCGCTGATCTCGGCTCTGAGCGTCGCTCGCCGCGTCTGGACGTTGTAGTGGATCTCAACCTGGAAGGCGTCCAGGAAGCGACGCAGCCGGTCGGCGGCGAGGGTGTTCAGATCGATCTCTGCTTGTGGCAGCTGCTCCAACAGCCCTAGATCATTCTCCTCAGGAGGCGGTGCAGAGGACCTGTGTTGCCTTAGCTTTTCGGTCAGTTCGGCTAGTTCCTTCTCCAGTTCGGCCATTCGTCTTTCTGTGCGCTTGAACAACTGACCCTGGGGGTCGCTGGTTTTCTCCAGCACCCGTATGAGGTTGTCGATGCTGTCGTTCAGGCTGTTGATCTGTCGGCTGATCGCCTCCTGGGCCTTCTGATGTTCGGCATTTACGTAGGCGTTTGCTGCGGGAATGCTGGCCCGAGCGAGTTCGAGTCGGTCAGGGCCAAGTACGTGCGTGTTGAAGAAATGTGTGACCGCGCCCACGAGTACGTCTTCCCGGACCCAGATGGTGGGCGGGTGACCTTCGGGCATCTCACGCTCTCGGGGTTGGCAGTATGCGTATGGCGTGCCTGCATGATTACTCTTGCCATGCATTCGGCGCTGACATAGCACACAGTGGATGTAGGACCGCAGCCGATAGACCGTCTTTGTCTGCCGATGCTTGTTGGCGGCCATGGGCGCGGCATCTGCGCGATGCTTCGTCCGTCCGATTTTGTTGCCGCGCGTTTTTATTCTGGCCTGCGCTGCGAGGAACCTCTCCACGCTGACAAGAGCGTCATGAGTCGGCTGGCTGGACATGACCCATTGATCTTTGGGGTTGCTCTTGCCGGGGTGACGCTTGTCTTTGGTGGCACGCCGGTTCCAGGCCATGTAGCCGGTGTACTTCGGATTGGTCAGGACCTCCCTGACGGAACTGCCGGTCCAGTGCCCCAAGGCCCGTTCGGGGTCGACGGGCTGCGGTGCAGGCCATGTCTCAAGGTCTTCATTGAGGACGCCTGCGATTGCCCTGTAGGACAGGCAGTCATCCACCCAGAGATCAAATATTCTCGGGACAGTCTGAGCCCTGGTCGGGTCAGGCGTTAGCTTCGTCTTGTGCTTGCCCTCGGCGCGTTTCGCCGGGACCGGATGCTTGATCTTCAGCGCGATGTAGCCATAGCAGGGTTTACCAACGTTGAAACCCTGGTCGGTGTGGGTCTCGATGCCTTTGCGGGATTTCTCCAGCATTTCCAGCACGTACCACTCGGCGACGCCCTGTTTTGTGCGGCGCAGCAGCGTGAGTGCCGCGTTCCTCTCGATCTTGCCCGTCTTGGTCGACCGAACCATCGGCTCGTCGGCTGCGATCAGCGGTATGCCGAGCTGCTCCAGATCGTGTTCGATTTTCGTGCTCTGGTAGGAGAACCTGCCGATGCGGTCGATGGATTCGCAGATGACGGCATCGAAGCGCCGGTCTGGCCGCCTGGCTTCCTCCAACAGGTCCGCGATGCCGCCATCTCGCGGGATGTCGATATCGAACTGCTTCCAAGCCGTGCTGCTTCCTCGACTGTCCAGCTCCAGGCGCGAGGTTTCAACATCCCAGAAGTAGTACCTGATCTCCATTCCGGCTTCGAGGACTGACTTTGAGGAGCGCAATTGCCGCGGCATCGAGATTGTCGGGTCTTGGACCTCGTCGTCGGATGTGCGGCCCATGAATGCCAGTCGCAGTGTCGGAAGCTGACCGACATCGAGAACGCTGGCCTGAAGCCATGCGGCCAGCTGGAGGGCTTCTCCCTCGACGCCGGTCATGGCGTGTGTGTCGGCGGAGGGGCGTGCCGACTGAACCATTCCAGTACCTCCAGAATCGAATTCGCTTGCTCGACAGCAAGTCGGCGGCCTTCTGCGCCGCCGACAACAGTAATTTCGTAGTCGAATTGGATGGACTGATCAGCACTATCATAACCGCCATTACCGGGGTGGCTGATAGCGCTATTCTGGTTTTCCATGTTCCCCCAACGGGTGCAGAATAGACGCAGGTCACGTGCGTGCAACCGCTTGACATGGAGGCCTCCTTTGGCTCTTTGAGGTCGCGGTTTGAGAAGTTTTAATGCCGTGGGTTGGACACGAAGCAGTAGAGGATGTGCCTTGCGGCGAGAGCCACGAGTCACGCCTCTATTGGGCGGGCTGGAAACAGCGATGGCCCGCAGAGCGAGTGCTCTGCGGGCCGTACACGCTATGGGCAAATTGAGGGCCCGTTTTAGCCGGTGAAGACAGCCTGAAGCGGAGCCACGGTCATGTCGCCTGGTGACAGCTTGGGCGGAGTCGGTCAGGCCAACGCCGACGTGGCGACGTGGCGACCGTCTATGCGGACATATGTTGTCGCTCGACGCGCCGTAGGTTGGCGAGGCGCTTGACCATTTCCTCCCGCAGGGTCTGTGCGTGGTCGGCCTGGCCGAGGCGCGTGTAGGCATCGGCGGTTGCGTCGTAGCTTGCTGTCGAGTAGGGATCGATGGTGATGCCGGCGAGTGCGTGGGTGAGAGCTTGATCGGGCGTGGTGGCCGTACGGGCCAGCGCAGCGTGGGCGTCGGCGATGAGGTGGCGTGCGTTTTGCCGGTGCTCGAGCAGCCACGGCCAGGTGTAGCCGTCGGCGATGTGCCCGGTGTAGTGGGCGGTGGCCTGGGTGAGCTCACCAAGTCGCAGGTGGTACAGCAGTTGCCACCAGTTGACGGTTACCAGTCGCCGAGAGGGTTGTCGGACACTGTTGACGGGTTGTCCTCGATGTATTCGGACAGGTCCCAAACCCGGTTGCGTCTCGTCTAGGGGACCTCTCGCTCAGCGCTGCAACGAGTTCATCGACGAGCACACTGAGCGGTGCCTTTCATAGCAGATTCACTTCCTTTCTCGGCAAATAGGACAACCGGCTGCCGAGGTGGACAGCCGGTTGATCACTAAACGCTTCGTGTCAGTCGAGGATCTGGCTCAGACGCTCAGGAGCCCCTGACACGGAACTGTCTGGGCAGGTTGTCGACACCAGTCGCGTCTTCATGTGTGTCGTGTTGCCGCGCCGGGCATCGGTGTCGAAGGCATCGAAGTGGGACAGGCGTCTATCGGTGGGCGGCGAACGTGGCGGTTAGCGGACCACGGTGAGGTGCCCACGTGTCGCGGGTTCGGTGGTGGGTGCGGGGCCTGGTCGCCATATCGTGGCGTGTCGTGGCCGGGAGGCGGCTCCTCGGCCGGTGGCGCGTACGGTCAGCTCGTGCTGTCGTAGACGCCCGCGGCCGCGTTGCAGGCCGTGCCATTTGGATCGTTGAGGCGAGAGGGTGAGGTCGGCACCGTCCCAGTCGCCGAGCGGGATCAAGACACCGCTGCGCTGACGGGCGCGAGCCGCAAGCTGCATCCGCACGGACGCGGGTGCGTGACCGGTGGGAGCCACAGCCACCGCGTCGAACCCGTCGAGCAGGATGGAGACGACGTTGGCCCATTGGGTGCCGGGATACGGGATGAGGGCCAGCCGCTGCAGGCTGACGCCGATCTCTTCTGCGGCGGCCAGACCCAGCTGTGGCATGCCCACGACGGCGCACCACGAGCCTGCCTGGCAGACGCCGGCAAGCGTCGCCAGCAGCAGGGTGGTCGCGCCCCGGCCGGAAGCGATCGCCACCGTGGTTCCCCGGCGAAGTCCGCCGTCCGGGAAGAGATCTTTCAACTCGGGCAGGACAGGTAGCAGCCGGTCAGCGCCAAGTCCGGCGACATTCGGGCTGAGCTGGCTGGCCCGTTTGAGCGCAGCAGCCGCCAGCGACGCCCGACCACCTGCCATGTTAGAACGTTAGTTCGAAGACATGGTGGTGGGCAAGCAGTCGCCCTGGTCACCGGGGGCGTCAGCGGAGCCGTCGTGGGTGGTTCTCGACGGCTTGTCGGTTTGTCGAGGACTGACGCCGTCCCTGTGTAGTCAGTCGGGGGTACTGGCGTCGGGTGTCGGTTGTGGACCGGTGACGTGTTTGTGGGTTGATGGCAGGCGTTGCGCAAGGTCGTGGCGCAGGATTTGTGCCTGTCGCGTGTTGCCGAGGCGAAGGTGTGCGTCGATGGCGGCGTGGTAGCAGGCGGGGGTGTAGGGGTCGATGCTGATGCCGGCCAGGGCGTGGTCGAGGGCGAGGTCGGGGGTTTTGGCGATGTGAGCCAGGTGGGCCAGGTGGGCGTGGGTGTCGGCGATGAGGTGGCGAGCGGTTTGACGGTGCTCGGGCAGCCAGTCCCAGGCATAGCCGTCGGCGATTGGCCCTGTGTACAGGGTGACGGCGTGGTTGAGGTCGCCGGATTGCAGGTGGTGCAGTAGTTGCCACCAGTCGGTGGTGATCAGGTCGGGGTCGAGTCGGTAGCGGCCGTCGTCAAGGCGCAGCAGAGCACTGCGATCGTCGATGGTCAGGATCTGTTTGAGCCCGTGCAAGCAGCTGTTGAGACTGGTGGCGGCGGTGGAGGTTTTCAGGTGGCCAACGATGTTGTCCAGCAGGTCGGCTCGGGCGACGCCGTCAGGATGCAGTGTCAGGTAGACGGCGATCTGGCGGGAGCCGCTGCGGCGGATGTGCACATCGGGGTCGGTGGGCGAGGTGAGCCTTG
>Ga0075428_100000027_pt1 | contig 123143 bp, 115 predicted proteins | sample RhiMetdeltSRZDD2_FD_75291 | JGI IMG/M metagenome (GOLD analysis project Ga0075428, IMG submission 75291) | Populus rhizosphere microbial communities from Tennessee, USA - Rhizosphere MetaG P. deltoides SRZDD2 | ecosystem: Host-associated > Plants > Roots > Rhizosphere > Soil | place: USA... | reverse complement strand
ACCACTTCCCCCTTCGTACGGCCGCCTCCGAGTCCTGGAGGTTGCGTTGCTGGCAACGCTGCAGCGAATCAGTACCGAGCTCGATGGGTTGTTGCGCGCGCTCGACGCGTCGGCGTTGCATCCCAACGACGCGGTCAAGCTGCTCGATCGGTTCAACGCGATCGAGCGCCGCGCCGTCGCCGGGCGCGCGCTGGTGGCCGACCGTGCTGCCGCATCGAACAGCTGGACGCGCTCGGGTCACCGCAGCCCCCAGGAGTGGCTGGCCGCCAAGACCGGCACCTCGTATGGCCAGGCCAAGGACCTGCTCGAGACGTCCTCGAAACTCGAGGCGCTCCCGGCAGTGCAAGACGCCGTCCGTAGTGGCCAACTTTCGGCCAGTGAGCTCACCACTATCGGCCCGGCAGCGACGCCGACGAACGAGACGCGCCTGCTCAAGGCGGCGGCCGAGGAAGCCTTCGGCGGCCTCAAGCGGACGTGCACGCGGGAGAAGGCAGCGACTCGGTCAGCCGAGGACCAAGCCAGGCGCCACGAGCGCATCCACCGCGAACGCTTCCACCGGTCCTGGACCGACGCCGAAGGTGCCTATTGCTATGAGGGCAAGACCACCACTGCCATCGGCGCCCGCATCGACGCCGCAATCGCGGCGCAAGCCGAGCTGGTGTTCAAGGCCGCCTACGCCGAAGGTCGCCGTGAGAGCTCGGCCGCCTACCGGGCCGACGCCTTCGTGGACCTCATCTGCGGCGGTGGGGCCACCGTGGACACCACCGTTGTCGTCCGCGTCGATGCCACGAGACTCGCCGGCGGCGAGGGGGTGTGCGAGACCTCAACCGGCGACGTGCCGGTCGACGAAGCGAGCGGGGCGATCCTCGCCGGTGCGTTCACCAAGGTGGTGCTCACCGACGGCACCGACGTGACCAAGGTGATCCACGTCGGCCGGCGCATCCCCGTCGAGCTCAAGACCGCGGTGACCGAACGCGACAACCACCGCTGTGTGCGCCCCGGGTGCTCATCGGCACACCGCCTCGAGGTCCACCACTACCACGTCGACTTCGCCAAGGGCGGGCCCACCGCCTATTCGAATCTGGCGACGCTGTGCAGCTTCGACCACGACCTCGTGACTTACGGCGGTCACCGCCTCGATGGCGGACCAGGTGCATGGGAATGGGTGCAACCACCGTGAGCGCGGCGATGCTGGTAGCGGTGGTTCGTGACGCTTTGGTTCAACAGCTCGCCGTCGAGGCTGGGTTCGGCGCGCGCCAGTTCACCGTGCGGCCCATTCAGAGCGAGGGGTTGATCAACGCCCACTCATTGCTCGAAGTCGGCGACGAGCGCTACGTCGTTCGCCGGTACGGGTGGCCGTGGCCCGGCGTCGAACCGTTCGACCGGATGGCCAAAGAGGCGTGGCTCCTCGGCAAGCTCGAGGCCGCGGGTGTGCGGGCCCCACGCGCCATCGCATCGGCGCGCGACGGCGACGACGCCGCGCTGTTGCTCAGTTACGTCGATGGCGCACCCCTTGGCACGCTCGACGTCCGCCGCGATGACATGTGGCGCGCCGCGGGCGCCGCGTTGCGGGAGATCCACGACGCCGACATCGGCATGGCCGGGTCACCCGTCGGCATGATCATCGGCGGCGGACGAGTAGACGCCTTTGCCGGCGGCTGGGCCGAATGGAATGTCACCAACACTCGGCATCACGGTGAAGCGCTCGCCGCCGGACGGCCGGACCTCGGCATAGACGTCGAGCGATGTGTCGCCATCGTCGAGCAGGCCCGAGCCGCTCTAGACGCAGGACCGACCTGCCTGATCCACACCGACGCCAATCCGTGGAACGTGCTGATCACGCCTGACGGGCGGGCGACGTGGGTCGATTGGGAGTTCGCGTGGTGGGGCGACCCGCTCTACGACTTCGTGCGCATGACGTTCGCCCGCAAACGCTATCTGGGCCCGCTCCCGGACGCGTATTTCGAGGGCTACGGCAACGATCCGCGGGGCTCACCCTTGTTCGGGATCTACGAGCTCCAGTTCCAGCTGTGGATGGGCCATGAAGCGCTGGCGCCCCTGCTTCCGATCCAGGTCACCTACGACAATGCCGAGCGCTATCTCCGCCAGCTACCCGCCCACCTCGACCGCCTCGAAGCCGTTGCACAATCGAACTAGCGGCGCCGAGGCCCGGTTCGGGCGTGTGAGAATGACCGGGTGACATCGCCCAAGGTCTTGATTATCGGCCTCGACGCGGCCACGCCCCGCCTCGTCGAGAAGTGGGTGAGCGAAGGCCGCCTGCCGACGATCGCCCGCTTCCTGGAGGACGGCGCCTTCGGCCCGCTGCGCTCGGTCCCGAACCGCAACAGCGCGCCGGCCTGGTCGACGATGGTCACCGGCACCAACCCCGGCAAGCACGGGATCTTCTGGTTCACCGAGGACAACCCGGAGACCTACGACTACAAGTTCGTCAACGGCTCCTTCCGGCGCACCAAGGCGTTCTGGCGCGTGCTCTCCGATGAAGGCCAGCGCGTGGGCATCGTCAACGTGCCGCTCACGTTCCCGGCCGAAGAGGTCAACGGCGTGTTCGTCGGCGGGCTCGACAGCCCCAGCACCGACGACCCCCGGTTCACCTACCCGCCCGAGCTGCGCGAGGAAGTCATCGCCGCGGCGGGCGGCGAGTACCACATCACTCCCGCGCTGGCGAAGTACATGATCGCCGACCAGGTCGAAGAGGGCCTCGAGCGTCTGCACCGCGCCGCCGACAAGCGGGCCGCGGTCGCCAAGCACCTCATGACGACGCGCGAGTGGGACGCGTTCATGGTCGTGTTCACCGAGACCGACGTCGTCCAGCACTTCTTCTGGAAGCAGATGGAGGACCCGGAGCCGGGCACCCCCGAGCACCACAAGACCGCGGTGCGCGACACCTATGAGCACTGCGACCGCATCGCCGCCGACCTCATCGAGGCGGCCGGGCCCGACACCCTCGTCATCCTCGTGTCCGACCACGGCGCCCGCTTCGACGACGGCTTGGCCCGCGCCATCCCGAGTTGGCTGGAACAACTCGGCCTCCTCGCGTACAAGGAGGAGAAGGCCAACCGGTCGATCAAGGCACGCGCCCAAGGCGTCGTCGCCAAGACGTTCCGTCAGCTCGACAAGCGACTCTCGCCCGAGGCCAAGCACCGCCTGGCCCGCCGCTTCCCTTGGGCGCGCAGTCGGGTCGAGGTGATGATGTCGTTCGCCAAGGTCGACTGGTCGCGCACCAAGGCATACACCGACGGCAAGCGACCGGAGATCTGGATCAACCTGAAGGGCCGGCAGAACCAGGGCATCGTCGAGCCGGCCGACTACGACAAGGTTCGCGACGAGATCATCGCCGCCGTCGAGTCGGCGGTGAACGCCAACACCGGCGAGCCGCTGTGCCGCAAGGTGTGGAAGCGGGAAGAGGCGTACAGCGGTCCGTACGTCGAACGCTCGCCCGATCTCGTCATCGAGTGGCTCGATGCCGGGCCTTGCCTCGACGTACGGCAGGCCGACGGTCGGGTGTTCCATCTCGAAAAGCGCCACCTGCCCGACGATCCGTTCGACAAGCTCCTCAATGGCGGCCACGACCAGTTCGGCATCGTCGGGCTGTTGGGTGACGGCGTGAAGCCGGGCCGCATCGAGGGCGCCGACATCGCCGACATCGGACCGACCGTGCTGTACATCCGCGATGCGCCGATCCCGGCCGACGTCGACGGCAAGCCACTCGCCGGCGCGCTCACGTTCGACCGGGGCGCCAAGCAAGGCGACACCGCGCAGGCCGCGCCAACGAGCGACGCCGACACCGAATACTCCGCCGACGAGGAAGCCGAGATCCACGAGCGCCTCCAGGCGCTTGGGTATGTCGAGTAATCGGGTACTGCTTCTCGGGCTCGACGGTCTCGGCCAGGAGTTCCTCGACTCACCCCTCGTAACTGAAGCGGCGCCCAACCTGGTGTCGCTACTGCGCGACGGCGCGGTCGCCCCGCTGCGGTCCACGTTCCCGCCGTACACCGCGCCGGCGTGGACGTCGATCACCACCGGCGTCGGTCCCGGTCGCCACGGCGTATTCGGGTTTACCGATGCCGCCGGCCATCCGGTCGGCGACTCGTCGGTCGCTGCGCCCCGGCTGTGGGACTACGTAGGCCGGGCCGGCGGTCGCTCTGTCGTCATCAACATGCCGATCACCCATCCGGCGCGCGCCATCGATGGCGTGCTCGTGAGCGGCATGCCGGTACCACCCGGCACCGCGTACGTGACGCCACACGACCACACGGCCGCGCTCGACGCCGACGGGTACATCGTCGACGTCGCCGTTCGCGAGGACGGGTCGGACGGCCCCGAGACGCTGGCCCGTTTGCGGGCGATGACCGAGGCGCGCGGTCGCGCTGCGGTGCGCCTCGCGGCCGACACGACGTGGGACTTGCTCGTCGTTGTATTCGTGCTGCCCGACCGGCTCGGTCACCCGTGGTGGAAGTACCTGGTCGCCGGCGACCCGCTCTTCGACACCGCGTCGGGCGACGCAACGCGCCGTGGCGCGCGCGAGTGCATGCGGTCGCTCGATCGCGCCGTGACCGGCCTGGTTGCCTCGCTACCGAGCGGGACCGCGGTCGTGGCCTGCTCCGATCACGGGTTCGGCACATTGCGCGCCGACGTGTTCCTCGACGTGGCCCTGGCCGAGGCCGGCCTCGTCGACGCGCCGGCGGGCGCCGGTCTCCTTGGTCGCATCGGTCGGTCCGCGATCGGCCAGAGGTTGCCGACCGCGCTCCGGCGGGCGGCGCGAGGTGCCACGGCCGGCGGCCGCGGTCCCGTGTGGACGGCCACGCCCTATGAATGTGGCGTGCGGCTTACCGACGAGGCGCTGACCGACGATGTCGTCGGCGTGCTGCGCGGGCTGCGCGATCCCGACGGCGTCGCGCTGGTGAGTGCGGTGCACCGGCGGGCCGACCTGTACGCCGGTCCGCACGTCGAGCGGGCGCCCGATCTGCTCGTGGAACTGGCGGACGAGAGCGTCGACCTGCACGACGGCTTCCACGCGCCGTCGCCGTGGGTGTCGCGGGCATCGGTGCCGTGGGGAACCCATCGCGCCGACGGCGTCATTGCCGTGCAGGGCGCACCCGGGCTGCCGGCCGAGAGGCGGTGGCAGTTGGCCAAGGGCGAGGCCCAGGACGTGGCGCCCACCGTGCTGGATCTGCTCGGCCTACGTGTCGACGGTCTCGACGGAACGTCGCTCGTCGCGGCGACGACTGAGCACCGAACCGTCACCGCCGACGCGTCGGCCACCGACGCGGCCGTCTACACCGACGAAGAGGAGTCGGCGGTGCTCGAGCACCTGCGCGGCCTCGGCTATGTCGACTAGCGCGCCGGTCGGGCGGGCCCTCCCGCTGGCGGCGGTGTTCGTCGTGACGGTGGCCGCCGGCTTCCTGAGCTGGACGATCGATCCCAAGATCCTCGGCGCCGCGGTGGCCGGCACGATCGTCGTCGTCCTCATCCGCGTGTATCCGATGGTCACGCTGTTCAGCCTGGCGGCCACCCGTTCCTCGCTCGAGATCCTGCAGACCAAGAACGTCCTGCGCGTCGCCGGCATCGCGCTGAGCCCTACCGACCTGATCAGCATCGCGTTCCTCGGCGGTGTCGCCCTCACATTGCTGGCCGAGCTGCGCTCGGGCAGCGAGGTCTGGCGGGCGCCGATGATCGTGCCCGCCGCCTTCTTCCTCGGCTTCGGTGTCGTGAGCCTCTTCTATTCGCAGGCCATCGGTGAGGGGGCGCGCGCCATCGTCAAGTGGGGCTCGGCGTTCGGCGCCTACGCGCTCGTGCAAGCCGACCGGCCCGATGCGCGCCGCTTGCGGCTGTTACTCGGCCTGGTGGTCGGGAGCGCGGTGTTCCCGCTCCTGTGGGGCGGCTACCAGCTGCTGCACGACATCGGCCGGCAGAACCTGCTCCACGGCGGGTTGCGCATTCAGTCGACCTTCAACCATCCGAACGACTACGGCTTCTATCTCGTCGTCGTCCTTGTCGCCGTGTGGGGTCTGTACGACATGGTCGACGGATGGAGCCGGCGAGCCGTCCTGCTGATCGGCGTCGCCGCGTTCGGTTCGGTCGCCCTCACGTTGAGTCGCAGCGCGTACGCGGCGCTCGGCCTCGTCGTGCTCGTAGTCGGCATGCGGAATCGCCGGGTGCTGATCGGCCTCAGCGCGATCGGTGGGGTGATCTTGCTGGCCGCGCCGCGGATCGTTCAGCGGGTCACCGACTTGGTCAACCCGCGGGAAGGCGACAATCACGGCAACTCGCTGCTCGGGCGCCTCTCGATCTGGTCCGACGAGTTGCAGTCGTACCGCGAGCATCCGCTCATGGGCCATGGCTGGGGTTACACGCTGGCGTCGCAGGACAAGGCGTCGCACAACGACTACCTCCGCATGATGGTCGAAGGCGGCATCGTGGGCTTGATCTCGATCGTCATCCTGATGGCGAGCCTGCTGCGCGCCGCGTGGCGAGCGAGCCGGGCGCGCATCGACCTCCCGCGTGCGTTCCTTGGCCTGGCCTTCGGCTACGTCGTCGACAGCGGCGTCACCAACACCATCGGCAAGGGCGCGTTCCAGTTCTACTTCTGGCTGATGGCCGGCATCGCGCTGCGGTGGGCCGTGGTCGTGCGACCGCGGTCCGACGACACTGACGATGACGGCGCCGCGGTAGAGCCCCAGTCGACCGAGCTGGCCGCGGTCACTTGAGCCAACCGGTCCTGCTGGTCGTCTCCACGCTCGACGGCACCGGCCCCGGCCGGGTGCTGGCCACGCTGGCGCGGCACGTAGGCGACGAGTGGGAGCCGGTACTGGTGACGACGCACGGCGTCGAGACCTCGCCGTTGCTCGACGAGTTGCATGACGCCGGCATCGCGGTCGAGCACCTGCGAATGCGCGGCATGTGGGACGCCCGCGCCGTAGGCCGCATGACGCGCCTGGTGCGGCGCTATCGCCCGGCGGTGGTCCACACGCGCACAATCCGCGCCGACTTGATCGGCCGCACCGCGGCGCTGTCCGGCGTCCCCGTCCTCAACAATCTGGTCAACCTGTACCCGGACGACTCCGTCGCGCTCCACGGTGCCGCCGCCGGGCGCGTTCTGACCGGGCTGGTGCGCGCCAGCCGGCGCGCGGCGCGATTGCTCGTCGCCAACGCCGAGGCAGTCGCCGCCAACGCGAGTGAGGTGTTCGGCGCCCCGCCCGGCGCGGTGCGCGTCGTGTACGACGGGCTCGACCTCGACCGATTCAGCGGCGCGGCGCCGGCCAACCTCTCGGGGGTCGGCGTAGGGCCCATCGATCGCGTGTGTGTCAGCGTCACCCGGATGCACCCGCAGAAAGGCGTCGAGGACCTGGTCGCCGCCGCCGCCCTGCTGCGCGACGAGGCCGGGCTTCACATGGTGGTTGTCGGCGGCGGTCCCGACCGCGGTCCGTTGCAGACGGCGATCGACCGGGCCGGGTTGAGCGGGCGCGTCCATCTCCTCGGCGAACGCACCGACGTCGCCGCCCTGCTGGCCAGGGCGGAGCTGTTCGTGCTGCCGTCGCGCTTCGAGGGCCTCCCGTCGGCCGTGATCGAGGCGATGGCGGCCGGCCTCCCGGTGATCGCGACCGAGGTGGGCGGGTGCGGCGAGTTGGTCGACGCCGGCGTGACGGGGTGGCTCGTACCGCCGCGCTCGCCCATCGCCCTCGCCGACGCGATTCGAGAGGCGCTGGCGGCTGACGGCGCGGCGATCGGCGCGGCCGGCCGCCGCAAGGCGGTGGCCGTGTTCGACGCGCCGCGCATGGCGTCGCAGTACGACGCGCTCTACCGCGAGTTGGTCGCGTGAGCGCACTCATCGTCTGGCTCGCCGCCATGGTGATGTCGCCGTTCGGGCTGTATCACCACGTGCCGGCCGGCGACTTGGAGAAGCCGGCGCTGCGGCAGGACCTGACGACGAACTTCAGCCTCGTCACCGTGCGGGGCGACGAGGGGAGCACGACCGCCGGCGTCGGCGACCTGCTCAAGAATCGCGGCAACACCGCGGTCTACCTCTACCGCCGGGGAACCGCGGTCTCGGAGGAAGACGCCGCCGCGCTGGGCCGCGACCATCCGGACTGGGTCGCCCACGACGCCGCCGGGAAGGTCGTCACGTCGAACGCCGGCGGGCAGGTCATCGACATCACCAACCCTGCGGTGCGCGAGTGGCTGGTGAGCGGCGTCACACGCGACGTGAAGGCGGGCGCGTACGACGGCGTATACCTCGACGTGCTCGGGTCGTTCTTCTCAGCGCGGTTCTACAGCGGCCGACCGGTGATCGGCGGCACTCCGCTGGCTGATGCCGGGTGGCGGGATGCGTCGATCGCCGTCGTGAAGGCAGTGAAGGCGGCGACCGGCAAGCCCGTCGTCGCCAACGGCTTCGGCCTGCAAAACGGCAAGAACTACGCCGATCACAAGGCGGACTCCGATCTCCTGATCGCGGCGGCCGACGGCATCCAGATCGAGCAGTTCGTGCGCAACGGCAACATGGGCCTCGACAAGTACAAGGCGACCAAGCGCTGGCGCGAGGACGTGGCCTTCGTCGCCGCCCTCGGCCGCGAGGGCAAGATCGTGCTGGCCGACACTCGCGTCCGGTCGACGGCCGACGTCGCCGCGGTCGGCCGCCAGCGCGAGTACGCGTTGGCCTCGTTCCTGCTGGGCGCCGAGGGGCCGGCCCGGTTCCGATTCGCCGAAGGCGCCGGCACGGGAACGGTCGACGGCGGCATGAGCGAGATCATCAGCGGCCTGGGCCCGCCGCTCGCCGCAGCCAAGAACGAAGGCGACGTGATGTCGCGGGAGTTCGCCAACGGCGACGTCCGCGTCAACCCCACGACCCATGACGCTCGCATCGTCGTCGAGAAGCACACGGTCACGACCGCGCCGCCGCCGCACGAGGACACCACGCGCTTCTACATCATCGGTGGGGCCGCGTTGGCCCTCGTGGTCGGCGGGTTGGCGTTCGGTCGCCGCCGCCGCGCATGACCGCTGACGCTTCTGAGGATCTCGGCGACCAGGGGGAGTTGCTCCGGGTCGCTCGGGGCGGCGGGCTGAACCTGGCGGGCGCCGCGTTCAACCAGGCGCTGCGATTCGGCATCACCCTGCTGCTCGCCCGCCTCGTCGGCCAGAGCGATGTCGGTCGTTATTTCCAGGCGTTTGCGTTCCTCGCCCTGCTCGGCCTGCTCGCACTGAGCGGGTTCCGCGGCGCGCTGACGCGGTTCGTCGCCGTGCACCGGGCCGACGGCGACGATGCCGCGCTGCGCGGCACGCTGCGCCTCGGGCTGGCGTTACCGACGATCGGTGCCGCGGTCCTCGGGCTTGCCTTGTTCGCGGCGTCGGGTTGGATCGGCCGCGATGCCCTCAACGACGCGGCGATGGTCTTCCCGTTACGGATCGTGAGCCTGGCGTTGCCGGCGACCGCGTTCACCGACGCCGCCCTCGCCGCCACGCAGGGCTACCGCACGATGACGCCGTACGCGCTGGTCAACCTGGTGTTCGAGCCGGCGTTTCGAGTTGTCCTCACGCTGGGGTTCCTCGCCGCGGACTGGGGGCTCAAGGGCGCCATGGTCGCGTTGCTGATCACGAACTGCGCGGCGGCGGTGCTCGCCGGTGGGTGGCTGCGCCGGCTCACCGGCCGGATCACGGCGGCGCCCGCCTACAAGTGGCGAGAGCTGTTCGCGTTCTCGACCGTGAGTTGGTTGGCGTCGCTGGCCAGCACCGGCCTCGTGTGGGCCGACACGATCATCCTCGGCGTCTACCGACCGGCCCGTGAGGTGGGTGCGTACCAAGTCGCGACGCGACTCACTGTGCTGGCGACGATCGTGCTGTTGCCGATTGCCACGTCGTTCGCACCGCAGATCGCAGACCTGTACCGCCGCGGCAACCTCGAGCGGCTGGCGCGCCTCTACGCGGTGGTGACGAGCTGGACGCTGCGGCTGTCCCTGCCCGGGTTCATCGTGTTGGTGATCTTCCCGCGGCCGCTACTGCACGTGTTCGGTCGCGGGTTCGCCGGCGCAGCCACGGTGACGGTGATCCTCGCGGTCGGCCAGATGTTCGACGTGGCGACGGGACCGACCGGCTACATGCTCGTCATGTCGGGCCGTCCGTACCTGACGATGGCCAACAACGTCTTCGCCCTCGTGATCAACATCAGCATGAACGTGTGGCTGATTCCGCGGCACGGGATCCGCGGCGCCGCGGTTGCGTGGGCGGTGTCGCTCGCGCTGATCAACATCGCCAAGGTCGTGCAGGTGTGGGTGACGATGCGGATGCACGCGTTCGACGCCGGCTTCGCCAAGGGATGTCTCGCCGGCGCGCTGGCGTTCGCTCCCGGCGTCCTCGTTCACGCCGCCATGCCGGGATTCCCGGGCGTGATGGTGGGCGCGGTGGCAATCCTCATCGTCTACGTCGGCGCGCTACTTGCTCTTGGTCTCCGCGACGAAGACCGCGTCGTGCTGCGGCGCCTGGCGACCCGCGCTGGCCTGCGTACGCCGGCTGCGCAGCTCTAGTACTTGAGGTCGCGCCAGGCGCGGCGAGAGCGGACGCGGAGCAGCAGTCGCAGGACGGGGTCGAGGCGGAGCCGGTGCGCGCCGACACGATCGCGACCGATGGGCCCGGTGGCCGGCGCCCGGCGGCTTTGATACCCGGCGGTGACGTCATGGGGCGCGTCCTCGTGATGGAGCACCGCGTCATCCCACGGCTCGCCGAGGAACTCCAACAACCGACGGAGTTCCGGCTCGGGGTCGGCGACCAGCGCCTCGTAACGGACCTCGGCGAACCGCTCGGGGCCCAGGTCGCGGCCCGCCGCGCGCGCCGCCTCGATGTACCGCTGCCACTTGGCGGTGGCCTTGTACGCCGACGCGTAACCCCAACGCTCGCGGTGCGACGTGACGACGTCGCGTCCATCGCGGATGACGTGGATGACCTGGCACGTGGGGAACAGCTCGTCGAGGAACGGGATCCGCAGCGTGTATCGCGGCGACTTGTCGCCCCATCGCTCGCGACCCCGGCTGCGCGCGTAGGCCATGTGAAAGTCGTGGAAAAGCTCGGCGAAGCGCTCGTTGAGGAAGGCGGGCGGCAGGCCGTACGGCTCGATACGGGGCCACTCCTCGCCGGTGACCTTCCCCAGATCGTCAAGGAACCGGCTTTCCGGCCCCACACTCAGGCGCGGGTGGGCGTCGAGGATGAGCCTGAGCAGCGTCGTGCCCGATCGCTGGCAGCCGACGATGAAGATCGGCCGGTGGTCGCGTCGGTCATCGTGGTCCACGGGCGGGGCAGGCTAATGGGTGCACACTGGTGACCATGGCGGCAACACCAATCCGGCGGCGTCTTGCCGCGCTCTTGGTGCTGCTCACCGCCTTCGCGCTGCTCGGCACGCACATCTTCGATGCGAGCGGCACCACCGCCGCAGCCAGCGTGTGGGGGACGTTCGCCCACGTCGCGACCGGCGACTTGGCGACCGCCGACGCCAAGCAGGCCGTCACCCAGAGCTACGACATGCTCGCGTTGCGCGGGAACCTCACGTCGGCCCTGCTCGCCGACCTGCATGGCCGACGCCCTGGCATCGTGCTGCTCGCCTACGAGAAGGCGGCCGGCCTCAACAACAGCGAAGTCACGTCGATCTCGGCCACCAACCCCGAGTGGATCGCACGCGACCGGTTCGGCCAGGTCATCCACCCACAGTCGATTCAGGACACCACGCTGGGCGACCTCACCAACCCGGCATTCCGCGCGTGGCAGGCGAGCAAGTTCGCCGGCGAAGTCGCCCTGGGCGCCGACGGTGCGTTCGTCGATACGCTGGGCGCCTACTTCCCGCCCGACTACTACACCGGCCGTCCGGCGATTGGCGGTGTCGAGATCACCGACGCGGCCTGGCGCGACGGCAGCGCCGATCTCGTGAGCCGCATCAAGGCGGCGACCGGCCGGCCGGTTGTCGCCAACGGTTTCGGCCTCGGGAGCGGCGCGGCCTACTTCAAGACGCCGGCCGACGCCGACGTCGTCATCAACGCGGCCGACGGCGTGCAGATCGAAGGCTTCACGCGATTGGGGAGCGCGCCGCCCGATCAGTACCTGACCGCCGCCAAGTGGGATCAGGATCTGGCCTTCCTCGATCTGCTCGGCGCGCGCAACAAACTGGCGTTGGCGTACACCAAGGTCAAGGCGGGCGCGACCGCCGCGCAGCTCGCCGCGTTGCGCGACTATGGGCTGGGTTCGTTCCTGCTCGCCTTCGCGCCCGGCCGCTCGTACTTCGGGTTCGACGACGGCAATGCGATCCCGGCGGTCGCGTCGGACGCGTCGTGGGCGCGCGGTCTCGGCGCGCCAACGGCGCCGCGTGAACGCTCCGGCACCGACGGTTGGGCGCGTCAATTCCAGACCGGACGCCTCACCGTGCGCGTGGCCACGCCGCCGACGGTGGCGGGCGGCGACGGTCGCGTGGCGGCGACGTACACCGGCACCGGCTCGGGGCGCTCGACCTACCCGATCACCGTCGCCACCGGGCGGGTCACCGCCACGCTGACGTTCGCGGATGGCGGGTATCGCACGCTGATGGTGACCAACCCGCAGGGCTACGTCGCCGCCGGCCCGGTGAGCACCGGAAGTCCCATCGTCATCGACACGACGTTGACCGCCGGCACGTACTCGTTCGCGGTCCAGGGCGGCAGCAACATCGGGCCGTTCACGTTGCGCGTCGAGTACCTCCCGCCGGGCGGCGGTCCGCCACCCGCGACCACGACAACGTCGTCATCGACCTCCACCACCGTCGCGGGGACCACGACGACGTCGTCCACCACGACGACCACCCGCGCCACGACGACGACCACCTCGTCCACCACGACGACGTCGACGACGGCGCCAGGCGGGCGGCGCAGCGTCAGCTTCACGGGCACCGGCTCGGGGCGCACGACGTACCCGATCGCGGTCGGGGCGGGTCGGGTGACGGCAACGCTGACATTCGCCAACGGTGGCTACCGCACGCTGATGGTCACGAATCAGGCCGGCTACGTGGTCGCCGGGCCGGTAAGCACCGGGAGCCCGATCGTCATCGACACGACGTTGACCGCCGGCACCTATTCGTTCGCGGTCCAGGGCGGCAGCAACGTCGGGCCGTACACCCTGCGAGTGGACTACCCCGCGCCGTAGTCCAGGCGCTACGCTAAACCCCACTAGTCACACCAGTCACTCTGGTACCAGGGCGGAGACCTGGACTCTGGAGGCGGCAACATGCGATGGGCACGACGCCTGACGGCGGTCGGCCTGGCGGTTCTGAGCGCAGCGGCAGGCGTCGCGGCGCGCTCGGCGGTCGCTGACGGCGCGGTCGACACCGCGACGGGCTGGGGGACGTTCGCGCACATCGCTACGCCCGACCTGGGTACCGCGGCGGCGCGGCAGTCGGTGGCCAGCGCGTACGACGTGCTCGCCCTGCGCGGTGGGCTCACGAGCGCGTTGCTAAGCGACCTGCACCAGCGCCACGCCGGGATCACGTTGCTCGCCTACGAGAAGGCGGCCGGCCTGAGCGCCGCCGACGTGCGGACGCTGACCGCCAGCCATCCGGAGTGGATCGCCAAGGACCGCCAGGGCAAGGCGATCCATCCGACCAACATTCCCGACACCACACTCGCCGACCTCACCAACCCGGCGTTCCGCGCCTGGCAGGCCCAGCAGATGGCCGCCGAGGTCGCGATGGGTGCCGACGGCGCGTTCATCGACACGTTGGGGGCCTACTTCCCGAGCGAGTTCTATTCGGCCAAGCCGTTCGTCAACGGGGCCGCGGTCACCGACGCCGCGTGGCGCGACGGCAGCGTCGACCTACTTCGCCGCGTGAAGACGGCGACCAACAAGCTCGTGATCGCCAACGGCTTCGGGTTGGGGTCAGGGAACGCCTACGCCAGGGCGCCGGCCAGCTCGGACCAACTCATCGCCGCGGCCGACGGCGTGCAGATCGAAGCGTTCACCCGGACCGGCGACGCGCCGGCCGCCCAAGTGCGCAAGGGCCCGCAGTGGGAGCAGGACATGGCGTTCCTCGAGTCGCTGGGCGCGCGCGGCAAGATCGCGCTGGCGTACACCAAGATCAATCGCGGCGGCAGCGGCGCCGAGTTGAGCGCGCTGCGCGACTACGGCCTCGGGACGTTCCTCGCCGCCTTCGCGCCCGGGCGCTCGTACTTCGGCTTCGACGACGGCCGCCGTATCCCGACCGTGGCCTCGGACGCGGCCTGGGCCACCGGGCTGGGCCGGCCGGATGCGGCTCGCGTGCGTGTGGCACCTAACGCGTTCTCCAGGTCGTTCTCCAGCGGCACGCTCACGATCAAGCTCGGCGCGGCGCCCGTCGTCTCGTAGTTGCGCGCCGCGGTGCGGACTTTGAGGAGTCCCCAGCCGCCCGCGGTCAGTGCGGCGATGGCACCAACGCCGATCCCGAACCGGGCGCCGTAGCGCTCCGACACGAAGCCGAGGATCGGGCCGCCGATCGGCGTGCTCCCGAGGAACAACATGGCCTGTAGCGCGAGCACGCGGCCGCGCATGGCCGGCGCCGCTTCGATCTGCACGATGGCGGTGGATGCGGTGAGGAAGGCGATACTGGCTAGACCGAGCAAGACGCCGACCGCGTAGGCCGCCGCCGGGTTCGGAACCACCGCCATCAGCGCCATGGCGCCGCCGTACGCAAGGGCGGCCACCGCGACGGTGCGGATGCTGATCGTGCGGCGGTGCGCCGAGGCGAGGGCGCCGAACAGCGCGCCGACGCTGACCACCGCGAACAGCAACGTGTACGTCGCCGTCGTGCCATGGAGGTCGCGCGACGTGAACAGCGGAAAGACGGTCTGGAAGTTGTACGACAGCGTGCCGACCACCGCCATCATCACCAGCGGCACCCACAGCTCAGGAATGCTCCGCGCGTACCGCAGGCCGTCGCGCACCATCCCGCGGCCCTTGATCGCGACAGGAGATGGGCGCAGCTCGCTCGGCCGCATCATCCAGAGACCAGCAATGACGGCGGAGTACGACGCACCGTCGAGCAGGAAGCACCAGCCGAAGCCGACGGTAGTGATCAAGAGGCCGGCGATCGCCGGTCCGACGACGCGAGATCCCGTCATCAACGCGCTGTTGAGGCTCACCGCGTTGTTGACGTCGGCCTCCGACACCATCTCGACGACGAAGGATCGTCGCGCCGGGTTGTCGAACGCGACGGTGACGCCGCCGACGATCGCGATGGCGTAGATCGCCAGGACCGGCGGATGATGACTGAACGCCAGTGCCGCCAGGGCGAAGGACTGCGCCATGGCGATGAACTGCACGATCAGCAGCAGCTTGCGCTTATCGGAGCGGTCGGCGACCAGGCCGGCCCACGGGCCGATCAGCAGGACTGGGCCGAACTGCGCCGCCGCCAGCCCGCCGAGGTACACGCCGTTGTCGGTGAGCTTCAGGACGAGCAAGGCCTGGGCGATCAGCGTCAGCCAGTTGCCGATCTGCGAGATCCCTTGCCCGGCGAAGAACAACCGGAAGTTGCGGGACTTGAGCGACGCGAATGTCGTCCGCGCGAGTGACCTCACTGGTCCGCCGTCATGTCTGGGTCAACTCGTCGAGGACATCGAGGGCGGCGGCCAGGCGGGACCGCTTGTCGCTGTCGAGCTGGGCCAGACGAGCGCTGAGCCACGCGTCCTTGCGGCGGCGGGACTCGTCGAGAAGGTCGTGGCCAGCGCGGGTAAGGGCGACGCGAGCGACCCGCCGATCGTTGGGGTCGAGCTCGCGGTCGACCAGGCCAGCCTGGGCGAGCTTGGCGACGACCTTGGTGATCGAGGGCGGCGCGACTCGCTCGTGGACCGCCAGTGCGCCGAGAGTCATCGACCCGTGCGAGTCGATCGCGCTCAGGGCCGAGAGTTGGCTGGGGGACAGCCCCGTGCCCGCTTCACGGCGGAGGGTGCGGGCCAAGCGCGTGGCGCTGAGCCGCAACCGGCTGGCGAGGGCGGGTGCGGTAGCGGTCGGCATGTGAATAGCTTAGCCGAGCTAATTAGTTAAGTTAAACAATTACTGAAGACGACCGGTCTACGGTGCAGGGCGTGGAGACGGTGTATCCGGCGGACGCCCTTGCTGCGGCCGAGGCTGCCCTCGCCCGCGGCGATGTCGACGGCACCATCGCCCAGCTTTCGGCCGCCATCCGTACGCTCACCGACGCCGGAGAGAACCGGGCCGCGGCCATGGTCTGCCTCCGACTGGGCGATGTATTTGCGAACATGCTCGGCAGCAAAGTCGGGTCGACGCCGTGGTACGTCCGCGCCGGCCGCTTGCTTGAGGCGGAGGCGCCGTGCCGCGAACAGGGACACGCCGCCCTCGCGCCGATCGGCTGCGACGTCGACGATCCCGACGTCCTCATCGAGCGGGCGGACTTCGCCCTTGATCTGGCGCGCAAGTTCGGGGACGTCGACCTCGAGATCAAAGCGTTGGCCGACGGCGGTCTGGGTCACGTGCAGGCCGGCAACGTCAGCGGCGGGATGGCCATGGAGGACGAAGCCATGGCGTTGGCGTGCGGGGGTGGCACCACGGACGCCGAGATCGTCGGCAAGGCGGTGTGCTCGTTCTTCACCGCGTGTTACTACGCCGCCGACTTCGAGCGGGTCGAGCTGTGGCGCCGCGCCCTTAGCCAAAGTGGCCTGATCGGCGCGGCGCCCGGACCACCGGCGGTCCTGCGCAGCCATTGCGACAGCGTCCAAGGCATTCTCCTGTGCCATCTCGGCCAGTGGGGCGAGGCCGAGCGGGTGCTGACGACGGCGTTGGCGGACATCGAGGATGTGATGCCCGGATCGGCGTGGCACCCGCCGATCGCGCTGGCCGAACTCCGCATCCTGCAAGGTCGGCTCACCGAGGCCGAAGCGCTCCTGCTCGGCCGCGACGACCACGTGCAAGCGCTCCTGCCCATGGCGCGGCTCGTCCTGGCCCGTGGCGATTGGGAATTGGCCCTCGTCACCGCCCGGCGCGGGCTGCGGATGATCGGCGACGACCGCGTCCGGGCGACCGCGTTGCTGAGTGTCGTGGTGGAAGCGTCACTGGGCCTCGGTGACGTAGCTGCCGCGGGGGCCGCCAGCGCTGACCTCGACGGACGGGCGGCCGGGCTCGGGCTGCCGCTCCTCGACGCCGAGGCGGCGCGCGTACGGGCGCGAGTGCAGGTCGCAACCGGCGACCAAGCCGCGGCGTTGGCGACGATCCAGAGCGCGCTCGAGCGTCTGGCCGACGCCAACCTGCCGCGCGTCAAGTTCCTGTTGCACCTTGATCTGGCGCGACTCCTCGACGAGAGCGCGGCGCGCGTCGAGGCGAAGGCGGCCCGGGCGTTACTCGCCCGTCTCGACGTTGCCGTCTCACCGGAAGACGTGGCGTTCCTGGACCGGCTCGTACCGCCACCGGCCGCTGCGCCGGGCGCGTGCGTCAACGCATCACTCACGTTCGCCGGCTCGTGGTGCACCGCGGCGTGCGGCGGCACGACGGTGCGGCTGCCGGTCACGAAGGGCCTCCGTTATCTCGCCGTTCTCGTCGCCCGGCCCGGCGTCGAGCGCCACGCCTTCGACCTGGTGGACGTCGTCGAGGGCGTCGGCGATACCAACCGGCGAGCGTTGGGCGACGCCGGCGCCCTGCTCGACGCCGCCGGCCGCCTGGCGTACCGCAAGCGGGTGATGCAACTGCGCGATGAGGTCGCCGACGCCCTCGCCGCCGAAGATGACGAGAAGGCCGCCGCCCTTCAGCAGGAGATCGACCAGCTCGTCCGCGGCCTGGCCGAGGCGTTCGGGCTCGGCGGCAGGGAGCGCAAGGCCGGCTCGGCCGCCGAAAAGGCCCGGCTCAACGTGACCCGCGCGCTTCGCGCTGCGATCGCCAAACTGAGTGATGCGCTGCCGGAGGGCGGTGCCGTGCTCGACCGCCGGGTCCGTACCGGCCTGTTCTGTGTCTACGAGCCGGCCCCCGACGACCAGGTCGCGTGGAAGGTGTTCAGCGCGAACTGAACGGCCACCCCTGGGAGCGAACGCCTAAGGGGTATGGAGACCACAGTTGCCGAAATCGCCGACGGGATCCACCGCTTCTCGACGTGGCTGGAGGAGATCGGGCCGGACGGCTTCACGTTCAACCAGTTCCTCATCGACGCTGACGAGCCCCTGCTGTTCCACACCGGCCCGCGCCTGATGTTCCCGCTCGTCGCCGAGGCGGTCGCCACCGTGCGACCGGTTGAGTCGCTGCGGTGGATCAGCTTTGGCCACGTCGAGTCCGACGAGTGCGGCTCGATGAACACGTGGCTCGCGGCGGCGCCGAACAGTCAAGTCACCTTTGGCGCCCTCGGGTGCATGGTGTCGCTCGACGACATGTGCGACCGTCCGCCCCGTCCGCTCCAAGACGGTGAAGTGCTCGATCTGGGTGGCAAGCGGGTTCGCCAGATCAGCACGCCCCACGTCCCGCACGGCTGGGAGGCGCAGGTCCTGTTCGAGGAGACCACCGGCACGCTTTTGTGCGGCGACCTGATGTCGCAAACCGGCGCCAAGGACGTCGCCATCACGAGTGACGACGTCGTCGGCAAGGCCCTCGACGCCGAGGGAATGTTCCGATCGTCGTCAATGGCGCCGGACACGGGCGACGTGATGCGGCGACTCGGCGATCTCAAGCCCACAACCCTGGCGATCATGCACGGCGCCTCGTTCAGTGGCGACGGCGGCAAGGCGCTCTACGACCTGGCGTCGTCCTACGAGGAGACCTACCTGCGGTAGCTTCCCTGGCTTGTCCAAAGTCATCGTCATCGGTCTCGACAGCGCTCCGCCGGAGCTGGTCTTCGACGAGTTCGCGCCGCTGCTGCCGAACCTGAGCAAGCTGCGCGCCGAGGGCGTGTCGGCGCCGCTTCGCACGATCGAGCCGCCGATCACCGTGCCGGCGTGGGCGTGCATGATGACGAGCCGCAGCCCCGGCGCGTTGGGCATCTACGGGTTCCGCAACCGCAAGGACCACACGTACGAGGGCCTGTCGTTCGCCACCGCCAACGCGGTGAAGTCCCCGGCGGTATGGGACGTGGCCGGCCAAGCCGGGCTCACGTCGGTGGTCGTCGGCGTCCCGCCGTCGTACCCGACGGCGCCGATCAATGGCTGCCGGGTCGGCTGCTTCCTCACGCCGTCGATCGAGAACGACTTCACCTACCCGCGTGAGTTGAAGGACGAGCTGCGCCGCGAGGTCGGCGACTACATCCTCGACGTCACCAACTTCCGGTCCGAGGACAAGGAGCGGATCCTCCGCGACATTCACGCGCTGTCGGCTCGGCGGTTCCAGTACGCCGAGTACCTGATGACGACCCAGCCGTGGGATTTCCTGATGATGGTCGACATGGGTCCCGACCGGATCCAGCACGGGTTCTGGAAGTACATGGACACCGGTCACCCCAAGCACGAGCCGGGGAACCCGCTCCAGCACGCGATCCGCGACTACTACGTGCAGGTCGACCAGCAGGTCGGCCACCTCCTCGAGCGGGCGCCCGACGATGCGATCGTGCTGGTCGTGTCCGACCACGGCGCGCAGCGGATGGCCGGCGGGATCTGTCTCAACGAATGGCTCAAGCAGCGGGGCTATCTCGTCTTGGAGGAGGAGCCCACCGAGCCGACGCCGTTCGGCAAGGTGAAGGTCGACTGGGCCCGCACGACCGCGTGGGGGGACGGCGGCTACTACGGCCGGCTGTTCATCAACGTCGCCGGTCGCGAGCCGCAGGGGCTGGTCGACCCCGCGAACTACGAGTCGGTACGCAACGAGTTGATCCGCGAGCTCGAGGCGCTGGGCGACGACCAGGGTCGCCCGATCGGCACCAAGGTGCACAAGCCCGAGGACCTCTACAACGTGGTCAACGGCGTGGCGCCCGATCTCATCGTCTATTTCGGCGACCTCACGTGGCGGTCAGTGGGGCAGATGGGCACAGGCGACATACATACCTTCGAGAACGACACCGGGCCCGACGACGCCAACCACGCCCGCTACGGCATCGTCATGCAAGCGGGCGGTCCTGCCCTCGACCTGGCCGCGCCGCACGTCACCGACATCGGCCCCACGATCCTCACCCACCTCGGCCTGGACGCCCTTCCCGACGCCGAAGGCCGCTCGCTCGCCTAACCCGAACGGCCCTTCGTCCGCGCTCTCGAGGAAATGGCGTACCGATTCGGTACGCCATTTCCTCGAGAGTGTCAGCGGTCGGCGAGGAGTTCGAGGATGAAGGGGTTGGTGATGCGTTCGCGGCCGACGGTGGTCGTCGGGCCGTGGCCGGGGAGGACGGCGGTCTCATCGGCGAGCGGCAGGATCTTCTCGGCCATCGACTCCATGAGCTGATCGAACGAGCCGCCGGGCATGTCGGTGCGACCGATTGACCCGGCGAAGAGGTGGTCGCCGCTGAAGAGAATCGGCGGGACGCCATCCATCTCCAATAGGAAGCACGTCGACCCGCGAGTGTGGCCCGGCGTGTGCAGGTTCGTGAACGTCATCCCTGCACCCTTCACCTGTTCGCCGTCGTCGAGGCCGTAGATCAGCTCCGGCGCGCGGAGATCGAGGCCGCTGCCTTCGAGCATCGCCCCGAAGCCGCCACTCGTGCCGATCGGGTCAAGCAGCATGTGCTTGTCGTCGTCGTGGATGTGCACGGGCACGTCGCCGTCGTGACCGTGCCGCGACATCGTGCCCATGCCACCGATGTGGTCGAGATGACCGTGGGTCGACAGGAGCGCGACCAGCTTCAGGCTGTGGTGTTGCAGCCGTTCGATGATGGCCCTCGGGTCGGGCGGCGCGTCGATGATCACGCACTCGCCGCCGGGGCCGTTGGGCGCGACGATCCACGCGTTGGTCTCGGCAACCCACAGTGGGATGCCTTCAATCATCGGGTCGGCCATCGAGCTGCTTACCCCCGCATTGTCGTGTTGGGAGCGGCGTCGGCGACCAGCTTCTCGACGACGGGACCGAGTTCGGCCGGGTCCCAGCGGTCGCCCTTGTCGGTCGTCGGACCGGTGCGCCAGCCTTCGGCCACCGAGATCACGCCACCAGCGACGATGAACACCCGGCCGGTCACCGCGTGCGACTCGGGCGACGCGAGCCACGTCACGATCGGCGCGATGTTCTCGGGCGCCGAGCGGTCGAACTGGCCGGGCTTGACCTCGGGTCGGTTGGGGTTGAGGTCGGCCGTCATGCGCGTCAGTGCGCCGGGCGACACCGCGTTCACCGTCACGCCGTACCGCCCGAGTTCCTGGGCGGCGATGACCGTGAAGGCCGCGATACCCGCCTTGGCCGCTCCATAGTTCGTCTGGCCGGGGTTGCCGAAGATGCCCGACACCGACGTGGTGTTGATGAGGCGTGCGTCGTTGGTCTCGCCCGCCTTGGCCCGCTCCCGCCAGTACGCGGCGGCGTGATGCGCGGGACCGAACGTGCCTTTGAGGTGCACCTTGATGACGGCGTCCCACTCGGCCTCGGTCATGTTGGTCAGCATGCGGTCCCGCAGGATGCCGGCGTTGTTGACGACGATGTCGAGCCGGCCCCATGTGTCGATCGCGCTCTGCACCATGCGCCCGGCGGCGTCGAAGTCCGACACGTCGTCGCCGTTGACGATGGCGTCGCCGCCCATGGCCTTGATCTCGTCGACGACCTCTTGCGCGGGTCCGGCGGATGCCGCGCCCGTTCCGTCGCGCTCGGCGCCCAAGTCGTTGACGACCACGCGCGCGCCGGCCGCGGCCAGCGACAGCGCGTGGCCGCGGCCGATGCCGCGCCCGGCGCCGGTGACGATCGCAACGCGGTCCTTACACAGATCACTCACTTGTTGGCTGCCTCTCGGTATTGGTCACGAAGAAATCGTTTGTAGATCTTGCCGGTGTCGTGGCGGGGGAGCGCGTCGGTGAAGTCGACCGAGCGCGGGCACTTGTACCCGGCGAGGGCGGCGCGGCAGTGCGCCATCAATTCCGCCGCCAGCTCGGGCGTCGGCGCCACGTCGCGCTTGAGCTCGACGACCGCCTTGACCTCCTCGCCCCACTCGTCGTTGGGAATGCCGATCGTCGCCGCGTCGGCCACGGCCGGGTGCTGGAGCAGCACTGCGTCGACTTCGGCCGGATAGATGTTCACGCCGCCGGAGATGATGAGGTTGGCGCTGCGGTCGGTGAGGAAGAGGTAGCCGTCCTCGTCGAAGTACCCCATGTCGCCGAGGGTGAAGTAGTCGCCGGTGTCGAGGTAGGCGCCCGTCGTCTTGTCGGGATCGCCGTAGTACTCGAACCGGCCGGCTTGCGGCGCCAAGAGATACAGCGTGCCGATCTCACCAACCCCGAGCGGCTTCATGTCGTCGTCGAGGATGCGGACGCCGTCCTCGAAGCTGGGCTTGCCGACCGTGCCGGGTTTGGCCAGCCACTCGTCGGGCGTGACGAAGCTGCCCCACCCTTCGGTGGCCGCGTAGTACTCCCACACGATCGGGCCGAGCCAGTCCATCAGCGACTGCTTCACCGCGACCGGGCACGGCGCGGCGCCGTGGAGGATCGCCTTCAGTGACGACGTGTCGTACTTGGTGCGCACGTCGTCGGGCAGCGTGACCAGGCGGTGGAACATCGTCGGCACCATGTGTGAGTGCGTGACGCGGTGACGCTCGATCAACCGCAGCGTGTCCTCCGCGTCCCACCCGTCCATGAGCACGACGCCCAATCCGTTGATGAGCGGCACGCTGAGCGAGAAGGCCAGCGGCGCCGCGTGGTACAGCGGGCCGGTGCACAACGCGACGTCCGTCGTCGGGTCGTAGGTGAACGCGGTGGCGACCGACGTCGCTGTCGGCGCGGTGCCGCGCCGCAGCACGCCCTTGGGCCGGCCGGTCGTGCCCGACGTGTAGAGCATCGTGCTCCCGAGCTTCGGCTCGTCGATGTCGGTGTCGTCCTCGGCCGCCAACGCGTCTTCCCACGCGTCGAACCCGTCGATCTTGCCGCCGATCGCGAGCCGGGCCGTGGCGCCAGGTGATTGCTCGGCCGCACCCAGCGCGGCCTCGGCGAACCGGGCGTCGGCGATGAAGGCCTTGGCCTCGCAGTTGTCGATGATGTACGCCGCCTCGTCGGCAGTCAGGTGCCAGTTGATCGTCGTCAGCCGGATCCCGGTCCGCAGGCAGCCCGAGTACGCCTCGGCGAACTCCGGGCGGTTGCCGCACATGAGGGCGACGGCATCGCCCGCCTGCACGCCCCGCCGGCGCAGCGCCCGCACGACCTGGTTCGCCCTGGCGTTGAGCTCGCCGTAGGTACGCGTGCCCACGTCGGACGTGATCGCCATGCGATCGGGCGCCTCAGCCGCCCAATACGCGACGGTCATACCGGTCCGTAACGCATCAACCCTGTCCATTAAGGGAGGGACGCTAGCCAGGCGGACGCTACGCTGACCGTCCCGATGTCCAGAGCCCGCATCGAGCGCCGCCTCGACGACGTGAGTGCCCGTCTCCGGCGCGCCCGCGCCGAGCTGTCCGTCGTCGACGAGCAGTTGGCCGTGCTGGCCGACCACGCCGACGAGGCCGCAATCCGCGCCCTGGTTTCCGAGACACCCCTCGCCGAGCGCGAGCACCGCGACGCGCGCCGCCACGCCGACGCGCTGTCTCGCAGCCGCGCCGCCGTCCTCAACAGCATCAGTGAGCTCGAGCGGGCGCAGGACGACCTGCTCGGCCGCCTGGTCCCGGAGCGATAGCCGTGGCCGTTCGCGTCGTCATCGCCGAAGACGAAGCCATCATCCGCCTCGACCTCAAGGAGATCCTCGAGGAAGAGGGCTACGAGGTCGTGGGCGAGACCGGTCGCGGCGACGAGGCGGTCACCCTCGTGCGCGAGCACAAGCCCGACCTCGCCATCCTCGACATCCGCATGCCCGGCATGGACGGCCTTTCCGCCGCCCGCGAGATCACCGCGGAGCGGGCCGCCGCCGTGCTGATCCTCACCGCGTACAGCCAGCGGAACCTGATCGAAGAAGCCCGCGACGCCGGCGCCCTCGCCTACCTGGTCAAGCCGTTCCAGCGCAGCGAGCTGATGCCGGCGATCGAGGTCGCCCTCGGGCGCCACCAAGAGATGCGGGCGCTCGAGAACGAGGTCAGCTCGCTCGAGGAGCAGCTGGCCACCCGCCGCCTGGTCGATCGGGCCAAGGGCATCCTCATGGACGAGCACGGCATGAAGGAAGCCGACGCCTTCTCCTTCATCCAGAAGACCGCCATGCAGGAGCGGGTCACCATGAAGGTGATCTCGCAACGCGTCATCGACCGCGAAATCAGGCCAGATAGCTAGTTCGTAGGCGCGCAGGGCGGGCCTACGATCGGGCCCACATGGCCAAGCTGCTGCTGCTCGACGGCAACTCGCTCACCTACCGGGCGTTCTTCGCCCTCCCCACCGACATGGCCACGGCCAGCGGGCAGGTCACCAACGCGGTGTTCGGCTTCACGTCGATGCTGATCAACCTGCTGAAGGATCACAAGCCCGACGCCATTGCCGTCGCCTTCGACCTGCCCCAGCCGACGTTCCGCCACGAACTGGTCGCCGACTACAAAGCGGGCCGGGCCGAGACGCCCGACATCCTCCGCCAGCAGATGGGTCTCGTCCGTCAGGTCGTCGAGGCGCTGCGCATCCCGATCCTCGAGCTGCCGGGATTCGAAGCCGACGACGTATTGGCCACCTTGGCGACGCAAGCGCGCGACCGGGCCGACGACGTCGTGATCGTCACCGGCGACCGCGACGTCTACCAGCTGGTCGAGGACCCGCATGTGCGCGTGCTTTACAACCTCCGCGGCGTGAGCGAGTACCGCGAGTACGACGAGGCCGGCATCAAAGACCGCACCGGCGTCACCCCGACCGACTACCCGCAGTACGCCGCGCTGCGCGGCGACCCGAGCGACAACTTGCCCGGCGTACCCGGGGTAGGCGAGAAGACGGCGGCCAAGCTCATTAACGACTACGGCGACCTCGACGGCATCTTCGCCAACCTCGACAAGCTCACGCCCAAGCTGCGCGAGAACCTGGCCGCCCACGAAGCACAGGTGCGGTCGAACTTCACGGCCACGCCGCTTGTGCGCGACGCGCCGATCAGCGCCGACGTCGACGACCTGCGGATGGGCGGGTGGGACACCGCCGAAATCCGCGACCTCTTCAACTTCCTCGAGTTCCGCACGCTTTGGGATCGCCTGGTCGAGGCTGTGGGATCCGACGGGGGTGGGCTGGTGCCGGCCGACGCGGCCGAAGCGCTCGCCGTCGACGTCGTCCGCGTCGACACGGCCAAGGACGCCAAGGCGTTCCTCGCCGGAGTGCTCAAGGCGGGCGACGCCATCGCCATGGCCGGCGCGTGGGAGGGCGCCGAGGGCCGCTCCGAGCTGGTCGGCCTGGCCATCGACAGCGCGTGGCTGCCGAGCGAGGTGTTGACCGGCGACGTCCTGCCCGCGCTCCAGCGCGTGGTCACCAAGGTGCCCGTCAACGCGCACAACGCCAAGGCGCTGATGCGCGCCCTGCACTGGCTCGGCGTCGACTTCACGTCGCTCAACCTCGACTCGGCCATCGCCGCCTACCTGATCGATCCGGCGGGCGACGAATACCTGCTCGAAGACCTGGCGCCGCGGTACGCGGGCGTCGAAGTGCGGGCACCGGAAGGACCAGAAGCCGGTCAGCTCGACCTCGACGGCACGGCCGGCGACGTGGCCGAGACCACGGTGCGCCGGGCCGCCGCCGTGCAGAAACTGGTGGAGCCGCTGTCAGCCGCGCTGGCCGCCCGCAACTTGTCGGACCTCTACGACAACATCGAGCGACCGCTGGTGCGGGTGCTGGCCCGGATGGAGATCGCAGGTGTGCAGGTCGACGCCGCCTACCTCAAGGAGCTGAACACCTCGCTCACCGACGAAGTGCGAAAGCTCGAAGGCGAGATCCAGGAGCTGGCGGGGGAGCCGTTCAAGGTCAACTCCACGCCGCAACTCCGCACCGTGCTGTTCGACAAGCTTGGCTTGCAGCCGACCAAGCGCACCAAGACCGGGTTCTCCACCGACGCGCAGTCGTTGGAGAAGCTCCTGGGCGAGCACCCGATCATCGAGAAGCTGCTGCGCTACCGCGAGGTGGAGAAGCTGCGGTCGACGTACGGCGAGGGCCTGCTCGGCGAGGTGGGGCCCGACGGCCGCATCCACGCCACGTTCAACCAGACGGTCGCCCGCACCGGTCGGCTGTCGTCGGACGCGCCCAACCTTCACAACATCCCGGTCCGCAGCGAGGAGGGACGGCGATTCCGCCGCGCCTTCGTGCCGGCCAAGGGCTGCCAGTTCCTCGTCGCCGACTACAACCAGATCGAGCTGCGCGTGATCGCCCACCTGGCCGAAGACCCGGGCCTCATCGAGGCGTTTACGTCGGGCGCCGACATCCACACCACGACCGCGTCGCGCATCTACAGCGTCGAGCCTGGCGACGTGAACGTCGCCCAGCGCAGCAAGGCCAAGATGGTTTCGTACGGACTGGCCTACGGGATGGAGTCCTACGGGCTGGCCCAGCGCCTGAACATCCCGGTCGACGAAGCGGCCGAGATCCTGGATGCGTACTTCGTCGCCTTCCCGAACGTGAAGGCGTACATGGAGCGCACGGTCGCCGACGCGCGCCAGCGCGGCTACACCGAGACGCTCATGGGCCGGCGCCGCCAGATCCCCGAGTTGGCGTCAGGCAACTACCGCATCCGCCAGGCCGGCGAACGCCAAGCAATGAACGCCGGCATCCAAGGGTTGGCGGCCGACATCTTCAAGGTCGCGCTCGTGCGCCTCGACGAAGGGTTGGAGCAGGCCAAGCTCGAGAGCCGCCTGGTGCTGCAAGTGCACGACGAGGTGATCCTCGAAGTGCCGCCGGCCGAGAAGGACGCGGCGGCCAAGGTCACGCTCGACGCCATGCGCGGCGCGTGCGACCTCTGCGTCGACCTCGAGGTCAACGTCTCCTGGGGCGACACCTGGGCCGCGGCCAAAGGATGAGTCACTGGTTTGAGGCTCTTGCCGATCACATGGGGCCCGCGTATCTGCGGTATTCGTTCACCAAGGGGACGGAGCAGGAGGTCGCGTTCCTCGTCGACGCACTCGACTTGAAGCCGGGCACGCGCGTGCTTGATGTCGGGTGTGGCCCCGGTCGTCACGCGTACGCGCTGGCGGAGCGGGGGATCGAGGTCGTCGGCGTCGACATCAGCCAGCGCTTCGTGGACCTGGCCAACGAAAGCGCGCCGGCCGGCGCCACGTTCCAGCGAGCCGACGCGCGCGCACTCGCGTTCGATGGTGAGTTCGATGTGGCCGTGTCGCTGTGCCAGGGCGCATTCGGTCTGGTCGGCGACGAGGACGGCGACGTGTTGCGAGGGATGGCCCGGGCGGTCAAGTCGGGTGGGCGGGTCGCGTTCAGCGCGTTCTCGGCGTACTTCGCGGTGCGGTTCCTAGAGGACCAGGACACGTTCGACGCCGCCACCGGCGTCAACCACGAGACGACGTCGGTGAAGGACGAGGCGGGTACGGAGCTGGCCGCCGACCTGTGGACCTCATGCTTCACGCCTCGGGAGCTCGGGCTGCTGTGCACCGCCGCCGGCCTCACCGTCGACCACATCTACGCGGTGACGCCCGGCGCCTACGCCGCTGATCCGCCCGACCTGGAGCACCCCGAGTTCCTTATGCTGGCCACCCATGCTTGAACGGAGCGGGCTGCCAGGCCAACGTCGCGAGATCGGCACCAGCATCCTGCTCGTCATCGTCACGCTGGGGATCTACACGCTGGTGTGGACGTACAAGACGTTCGCGGAGCTACGGGACTACGCCGGCAAGGGCCTGGGCGGCGGCATCGCCCTCCTGATCGGCATCTTCGTGTCGCCGGCGATCTATTTCCTCGCCCCGTACGAAATCGAAAGCGCCTACACCGCGCGCGGCGAGGCCTCACCAGTCTCGGCGGTCACCGGGTTCTGGCTGCTCCTGCCGCTCCTCGGATCGCTCGTGTGGTTCGTGAAGGTGCAAGGGGCGCTCAACCGGCTGTGGGAGGACGTGGCCTCGCCGGCGTGAAGTACCATTGACGGTCGCCCAAGAAGCGGAACTACCGCGGGCGCCCCGTCCGGAAGCGAGCGACCTACCTCTCAATGTCTGATCAAAGCACCGCCCCGTCCGACAGCAACGAAGCCCAGATGGGCACGTTCGACGAGGGGGGTGAGTACACCCCGCGCCAGATCGTCGCCGACGACCTCGGCAGCATGTCGTTGGAAGACGCCATCGCCGGCACCATCGTCGAGTTCGAGGACGGCGACATCGTCAAGGGCACGATCGTCAAGGTCGACAAGGACGAGGTACTGCTCGACATCGGCTTCAAGTCCGAAGGCGTGATTCCGGCTCGTGAGCTGTCGATCCGCCACGACGCCGATCCGCACGACATCGTCAGCCTCGGCGAAGAAGTCGAGGCGCTCGTCCTCCAGAAGGAAGACAAGGAAGGCCGGCTCGTCCTCTCCAAGAAGCGCGCGCAGTACGAGCGGGCGTGGGGCGACATCGAGAAGATCAAGGAGCGCGACGGCGTCGTCGAGGGCCCGGTCATCGAGGTCGTCAAGGGCGGTCTCATCCTCGACATCGGCCTACGCGGCTTCCTGCCCGCATCGCTCGTCGAGCTCCGCCGGGTTCGCGATCTCCAGCCGTATGTCGGCCGCACGCTGCAGGCCAAGATCATCGAGCTCGACAAGAACCGCAACAACGTCGTGCTGTCACGCCGGGCGTGGCTCGAGGAGACGCAGAAGGAACAGCGCGAGGAGTTCCTCGCCAACCTGAAGCCGGGCGAAGTCCGCAAGGGTGTCGTCAGCTCGGTGGTCAACTTCGGTGCATTCGTCGACCTCGGCGGCATGGACGGCCTCGTCCACGTCAGCGAGTTGTCGTGGAAGCACGTCGATCACCCGTCGTCGGTCGTGCAGGTTGGCGACGAGATCGAGGTGCTGGTCCTCAACGTCGAGCTCGACAAGGAGCGCATCAGCTTGTCGCTCAAGGCCACGCAGCAGGATCCGTGGCAGGAGTTCGCCACCGCCCACCGCGTCGGCGAGTTGGTCTACGGCCGCGTCACCAAGCTCGTCCCGTTCGGCGCCTTCATCCAGGTGGGCGAGGGCATCGAGGGTCTCGTGCACATCTCGGAGATGGCCGTGCACCACGTCGACCTCCCCGAGCAGGTCGTGAACCCGGGCGAAGAGCTGTGGGTCAAGATCATCGACATCGACCTCCAGCGCCGCCGCATCAGCCTGTCGATCAAGCAGGCGGCCGAGGGCGGCGAGGTGGCCGCCGAGTACCGCGAGCACTTCGGCGAGCACGCCTACGACGACGAGGGCAACTACATCGGCCCCGACTACTCGAAGGCCGAGTTCACACCCGAGACCGAGGCGCAGGCGGCGTGGGCCGACCTGGCCGAGGAATTCGCGCACGGCGGTGCTCCCGGCGAAGCCGCAGACCCCGCGGCCGATGCACCCGCGGCTGATGCACCGGCGCCCGAGGCCGTCAGCGAAGCTGCGCCCGCGGATTCCGGCGAAGCCCCTAGCTGACGAGCTTTATCACGCACGCCTGGGCGAGCGTGCAGTTGCCCGTTCCGCCCTGTCCGCGCGTCACCGGCGCCGTCGTGGTGAGCAATCGCCCGGCGTACTTCGGGTTGCCGCTGCCATTCCCGGTCACGTGGAACACGGCGAAGGCGACGACGTGCAACTGGTAGCCCGGTGCTCCGGTGTCGGCGACGGGTAGCACGAGGTCGCAGTCCGAGAAGTTGGGCGGCACGCAGGGGGACGCGCCGGCGACGGTGTCGTAAATCGCCGCGTCGTTGCCGTTGCCGTTGGTACCCGTTTGCCACGACGGGATCGAGATCGCGTTGAAGCCGCTGGCGGACTTTCCGTCGAACGCCGACTCGGTGCCGCACGTCGCGATGGTCGAGCCCGATCCCTGGAGCCCGTAGACGTGACCGACCGCCGCCGGGTTGATGAGACCGCCGGCGAGGAGCAGGTCGAGTGACAGGGACACGACGTCAGGGTCCAGCGGGTCGGCCGGCCAACTGCTCTTCTTGATCGTGTGGTCGCCCGCGCCGCACACGAGGAATGGCGCCCCTTTGGCGCTCATCAGCGGTTGGATCAGGCCGGTCGCCCGGGCTTTCGAGGTTACGGTCGACTGTTTGATCACCCTGGCGAACGCGGTCTTGTTGGTCACCGCGGCGGTGACCATGATCCCGGCCGGCCCGCCGACGAGCGCGTCGGCGACCCACCCGGTCGACGGTGAGCACGGCGCGATGCTGCTCTTGTCACGCCGGACCACCGTGCACGTGACCTGCGCGATGTCAGCCCCGTTGTCCGTTGCCGTGTTGCGAGTGGTCGTCCAAACCGTGTTGGAGAGATCGACGAACAGGCCGGTCGTCGGGTTCTTCGCCCGCAACAAGGCGCGGGTGCCCGCGAGCGCGGCGGCGTCGGCCGCGTTCTGCATCTGACGGCGAGACGTGTAGGCCTGGCCGAGGTCGATGGCGAACGCGCTGGCGGCGAGCATGGCCACCATCGTCAGCGAAAGGAAGACGGCAGTGAAGCCCTGTTCCGAGCGGTCCATCGGTCCCCTATCCACTGATAGTCATCGTTGAGGTCGCCGATACGACCGAGCTGGCGCCGATCATGCGGCTGACGAACGTCATCGCCGGCCGCGTCCAGGTGACGGACACCTTGACGCGGTCGCGATCGACGGTCGTCGGCGACACCGCGCACGTCTTTGGTGTTGTCGTCGTAGACGTCATGCATTCGACGGTGAAGGTAAATGCTTGCCCGTTGCCGAGCCGAGCCTTGATTGCGTTGCGGATCGCGGTGTTGGAGGTCGAACACGGATAGGTGCAGTCGGCGCCGGCGACCGACAAGATCGCGGTCCGAGCGCCGTCACGGGCACCGGATGTCACCTGACTCTTCTGGTAGTCCCACATCCCCAGATCGATGAGCCCGAGAATGAACAGCATCAGAATCGGGAGCACGAGCGCGGCCTCGACCAACACGGCCCCTCGCTGATCGCGGGCGCGCCACCTCATCCCTGCACCACCACCTGCGTGGACTTGCGAAGTGTTGCCGGCGAGCCGACGAACTGCTTGCCGAACGGGGTGACGGGGCGGAACGTCCCCGTCACCGTGACCTTCACGCGTGTGCCGGGCGCGATGCCGGTGAGCGTGCATGGGCCGTTGATCGTCGAGCCGGTGTCGACGTTGGTCACCGTGACCGAGAATCCGGCCGCTACACCGCCATCCTCACCGAGTGCGTGGTAGCGGATGTTCTCGGGGTCGACACATGTCGCGGTGCTCGAGATCTGGCCGGGGAAGTACTGAGCGAAGGCGGCGCCCTCACGCGACGCGTTGGCCAGCCGATGCTGAAGGCTGTACGCACGGCCGAGGTCGATGCTGGCGAGGCTGAGTATGGCGAGGAACGGCGCGATCAATGCGAATTCGACCAGCGCGGCACCTCGCTCGCCTCGCGCACGACGATGAGGGCGGGCCATGAGGGATGTATCGGCACGTCAGCGGATCTTCTTACCGAACCGCTCACGAATCGCCGCGGGCAGCCGATTGTTTGACCCGTGACCAATCGCCGGACTGCGACGCTCATCCTCGCCCTCCTTATCGGCTCCGTGGCTGCGTTGTTCGCGTACATGTACGTGAACTCGGCGCAGAATCGCGTCTTCCGCGGCGCCACGCTCGTACCGACGCTCGTGGCCGACGGCCCGATCGCCAAGGGTACGAGTGGGGAGGACGTGCTCACCAAGGGCCTCTTGAAGGCCGACAAGGTTCCCGAGAAGTACCGCCCCCTGACGGCGGTGCTCGACAAGAACCTGATCAACGGGAAGGTCGCCGTGAGCAACATCGCCGCCGGCCAGGTGCTCGTCGAAGGGATGTTCGTCGACCCGGTTGTCGCGCAGGAAACTGCAGCGAAGCGGGTGCCCGCCGGTCAAGTGGCGGTGACGGTGCAGGTTGACCAGGTGAAGGGTGTCGCCGGCCTGGTGACACCTGGAGACCAGGTCAACATCATGACGATCCAGCCGGACGGGAGTCAGCGGACGCTCTTCGAGAACGTCAACGTGCTCTACATCGGCGCCATCGCGGCGCCACTGCCCGGCGGCGCCGCGGTCAACGCTCCGTCGAGTGAGCCGGGTGCCACGCCGGGCGCCAACCTCGTGACCTTCGCGGTGCCGCAATTTGCCGCCGAGAAGATCGTCTACGCCGCCAAGCTCGACGGAGGCATCTACCTCACCCTCGTGCCCCCGGGCAACAAGACGACCAGTGTCCCGCCCGTCAGCAGCACCAACCTGTTCACCGGAGGACTTACCCCGTATGAAGGTTAGGACCGATCTTTTGACAACGGAGCACGTCGAGTTGCGCCACACGGTGGCGGTCATCGACTCGGCGGCGAAGAATCGCACCGACCTGTCGTCGCCACTGCGGACGACAGCCACCGTGGCGGTCTATGCGGGAATCGAGGTCTTCGACGAAGCCGTCGAGCCCGGCGAGGCGGCGATCATGGTGATCGGCCCCGCACTCGCGAGGCCTGACCATCTCGACAGCGTGGGACGGCTCCTGCGGTCGCGCCCGGAGATCAGGGCGATCCTCGTCGTCGATCGCCTGGCTGCCGACGTACTGCAGCAGGCCATCCGGGCGGGCGTCACCGACGTCGTCACGAAGTCGGCCAACCCTTCGGAGCTCATCGACGCGGTGATCCGCGCCGACCAAGCCCTATCCGCAGGGCGGATGGGCACGCTCAGCACCGAGGACGAAGATCTTGGCGGGCGGGTTGGGCTCGTGACCACCGTGTTCTCGCCCAAGGGCGGCTCGGGCAAGTCGATGGTGGCGACGAACCTCGCCGTCGCCCTCGCCAAGCACGCCGCCGGCCCCGTCGTCCTGCTCGACGCCGACCTTCAATTCGGCGACGCAGCCGTGATGCTCCACATGCACCCGCGCCACACGATCGCCGATGCCGTCGCCAGCATCGATCGCCTCGACCTGCACCTGTTGCGCAGCATGCTCGCCGTGCACGAGCCCAGCGGTGTGTTGCTGCTCGCGGCGCCCCTCGAGCCGGCGATGGCCGATCGCGTGACAGCCGTCGACATCGGTGTGATCCTGAACTTGCTGCGATCCTTCGCGGCGCACGTGGTCGTCGACACGCCTTCTGCCTTCAACGACGTGGTCATCACGTTGCTCGATCGCAGCGACGAGATCGTGGTGGTCGGCGGTATGGACATCCCGACCATCAAGAACGTGAAGGTCGGCCTCCAGACCCTCGGGATGCTGGAGATCCCCTCGGACCGCATCCACCTGGTGCTCAACCGAGCGAATACGAAGGTGAAGGTGGAGGTGCAAGAGGTCGAGCGCACCCTTCAGATGCGAGCCGACGCCCTCATCCCGAGCGACATCCTCGTGCCGACCTGCGTCAACCGAGGCGTTGCCGCGGTGCTCGATGTTCCTCGCTCGGGCGTGGCCCGCGCGATCAACCAACTCGCTGACGCGTTGCGCGCCGACGCACGGAAAGAGGGGCGATGAGTCTCGCCAAGCGCCTCGCGCAGAGCGAGAACGGCAAGGTCGACAACCGCATTACCGAAGTTCGTCAGCGCGTCCACCAGCAGCTGATCGACGAACTCGGTCCGGTGATGTTCGAACGCTCGATGGCGCAGTCCGAGCTCGAGCGGGCCGTCAAGTCGAAGCTCCAGACGGCCCTTACCAAGGAGAAGGTCGCACTCTCGAGCAGCGACCGGGCCGACCTGGTGAGCAGCGTCTCCGACGACATTCTCGGCTACGGCCCCATCTCGCGGTACCTGAGCGACCCGACGGTGAGCGAGATCATGGTCAACGGCGCCGATCAGGTGTTTGTCGAGCGTGAGGGCAAGCTTGAGCGGGCGCCCGTGCGATTCATCGACGAGGGTCATCTGCGACAGCTCATCGAGAAGATCGTCAGCGAGGCCGGCCGCCGCGTCGACGAGTCGACGCCGATGGTCGACGCTCGCCTTCCCGACGGCAGTCGCGTCAACGCGGTGGTCTCCCCACTTGCGGTCGGCGGTCCGTTCCTCACCATCCGTAAGTTCGCCGAGGACCCGTTCGGTGTCGCCGACCTCATCACATTCGGCACGCTCACGCAGCAATCGGCCACGTTCCTCGAGGCCTGCGTCATGGGCCGTCTCAACATCGTGGTGTCCGGCGGTACCGGCACCGGCAAGACGACCACGCTCAACGTCCTCTCGGACTTCATCCCGACCACCGAGCGCATCGTCACCGTCGAAGACGCCAAGGAGCTCCAGCTGCGTCAGGAGCACGTTCTCAACCTTGAATGCCGTCCGGCCAACATCGAGGGCCGCGGGGCGGTCACGATCCGTGACCTCGTCCGCAACGCCCTGCGTATGCGCCCGGACCGTATCGTGGTCGGTGAGTGCCGGTCGGGCGAAGCGCTCGACATGCTCCAGGCCATGAACACCGGCCACGACGGGTCGCTCACGACGATCCACGCCAACAGTCCTCGCGATGCACTCTCCCGCATCGAGACGATGACGATGATGGCCGGCTTCGAACTCCCGATCAAAGCGATCCGCGAACAGATGGCATCCGCGCTCGACGTGATCGTGCACCTCGGCCGCCTCCGGGACGGGACCCGGCGGATTACCCACATCACCGAGGTCCAGCACATGGAAGGCGATGTCATCACGCTGCAGGACCTGTTCCTCTTCGACTTCAGCATGGGCGTCGACGCGACTGGTCGATACCGTGGCCACATCAAGTCGACGGGGATCCGTCCGTCGTTCAACGAGCGGCTGACCGACATGGGAATTCCGCTCAAGGCGGAGCTCTTCGAAGTCGAAGGGTTCGCCCGTCGTCGCACTACCGGCCGGCGCTAATGCCCGACGTGTTCCTCGGCCTGCCCGGCCAACTGGTCTTCGCGGTCCTCGTCCTCGCGGCGGTGTCGTTGCTGGCGTGGACAGTCGCGCAGCTGCTGGCCAAGCCCCGATCGGACATCCAATCGCTCCTTGCGCCGTACGCGCACGACGCGGACGAGGAGGCCGATCTCCTGTCCGAGGCGGGCCTTGGTGTCGAGATCGTCAGCTCGGCGATGGTCAAGCGCGCCATCGCAGGTGTCTCGACGCTCGGCGTGAGCAAGAGCGTCGTGCCTTGGCTGGAACGGAAGTTGGACCAGGCCAATGTCCCGCTGCGCGCCGCGGAGGTGTTGTTTGCCTACAGCGTCGCCGCTGCGCTGGCGACGCTCCTCATGTTGTTGACCGCCGGGCCCATCCTGGCCTTTGGTCTGGCCGTCGCCTTCGCGATAGGCCCGCTGTTCGCGCTCAGGTATCTCGCCCGTCGTCGCCGCACGAAGTTCACCGCTCAGCTCCCGGATGCGTTGAAGCTCTTGAGTGGCACCCTTCGGTCCGGGTTCTCGCTGGTGCAGGGCATCGAGACCCTTTCCAGCGAAGTGGGCGAGCCGATGGACTCTGAGCTTCACCGGGCCCTCACCGAGGCGCGGCTGGGCCGACGCCTCGAGGACGCGCTGGGCGACATGGCCGATCGCCTGGAGAGTGCCGACTTTGCGTGGACGGTCATGGCGATCGGGATCCAGCGCGAGGTCGGTGGCAACCTGGCCGAGCTGCTCGACACCGTCGCCGAGACGATCACCGCACGCGACCGGTTGCGCCGGGAGGTCCGGGCGCTCACCGCCGAAGGAAAGATCAGCGCGATCGTCATCGGCATCCTGCCGGTGGCGTTGGGCGGCTTCATGTGGCTCGTGAATCGCGAGTACATCGGCGTGCTGACCGAGAGCCTGATCGGCCAGACGCTGCTCGTCGGGTCGGCGCTCCTTGCCCTCTTCGGATTCTGGTGGATGAAGAAGACGATCGAGATCGAGGTCTGACGCGATGACGTTGATGATCATTGTCGCCATTGCGACGTCGTGTACCACGGTCGCCTTCCTCCTCATGGCCCAACACGGCGAGCGCGTCGCCGTGCAAGGTGCGCTACGTGAGATCGAGCGCACCGAGGGTGACGTCGACGCGCGCGACACCGCCTTGTCCCAGCCGCTCAAAGAGCGCGTCATCCTCCCGATATTCGACCGGGCCGTGGGCCTCGTTCATCGCCTCACACCGGCCGACTACGTCGCCAACGTTCGCCATAAGTTGATCCTCACGGGGCAGCACGGGGATGAATGCGTCGACCGGTTCCTGGCCACGCGCCTGCTCGTTCTCGCCGCGCTGCCGCTGGGCTTCGTCCTCACATTCGTGGTGCTGCACATGCACGGCGCCAGCGCGTACCTCATGGTCGGTCTGATCGGCGGCATGTCGGTGATGGGACCGTCGGCCAGCCTGAATCGGAGGATCGGCGCCCGTCGCACCGAGGTGTCCAAAGCGCTCCCCGACGTCCTCGACTTGCTCACGATCAGCGTGGAGGCCGGTCTTGGCTTCGAGCAGGCGCTCGATCGGGCGGTGGACGCAGTTCCCGGGCCGTTGACCGAAGAGCTGGCTCGGATGCTCGGGGAGATGCGGGCCGGCGCTCGTCGCTCGGATGCACTCCGTGCGTTCAGTGCGCGCGTCGAGTTGCCCGAGATTCAGTCGTTCACGCTGGCCGTGTTGCAGGCCGATGCGTTCGGCGTATCGATCACGCGCGTGCTGCGGTCGCAAGCCGACGAGATGCGCATCCGGCGACGTCTGGCTGCTCAGGAAAAGGCGATGAAGGCGCCGGTCAAGATGCTGGTGCCTATGGTGTTCTGCATCTTTCCTTCACTGTTCACCGTCGTCCTCGGCCCCGCCGCGCTCAACATCCTCCAGAACTTCAAGTGAGCGCGCCGGCTGATCGCCGGCTCTACCGTCCGCCCACCGTCGAGTCCCTCGCGGTGGCGACCTTCGCGCTGTTCGGCATGGCAATCGGCAGCGCCCGCATCGGCGACAACTCGATGTTCGTGCACATCCGCACGGGCATGGAGATCGCCGCCGGCCGCGGCATTCCCCGCACCGACCCGTACTCCTTCACCGCCGCCGGTCATCGATGGGTCGTGCAGAGTTGGCTCCCGGCCTGGACGTACGGGTGGGCCGAGCGGTTGGGCGGGTTTGGGTGGGTCGCCGCCGAGCAAGGAGTCCTGCTCGCGGTGCTGGCGTGGCTCGTCCTGCGGCTGGCCAAGACCGGCAATGTCGCCCGCACCATCGCCGCCGGCGGCATCGCCATCGGCATCGGGGCCCCGTTCTGGTCCGTGCGGCCGTTGGTCTTCGGGCTGATCGCGTTCGCCCTCACCGTGTTGATCGTTGAGAAGCGGGCCCACCCCGGCTGGTTGGTGCCGGTGGTGTGGCTGTGGGTCAACTCGCACGGCTCGTTCCCGCTCGGCCTGGCGTGGATCGCGGTCGTGACGGTGGGCGCCGCGCTCGACGGGCGTCGCTGGCCGCGTGAGGAGCTGCGATATGCGGGTGGATTCGTCGCCGGGCTCGTCATTGCCGCGATCAACCCGCTCGGTCCGCGGCTGCTCACGTTCCCGCTTACCGTCGGCGACAAGCAGTCGGTGTTCAAGACCGTCGTCGAGTGGCAATCGCCCGACTTCCAGCGCGTGGGCGGCATGGTGGCGCTGGCGTTCCTGGTCCTCGCGCTGCTCGTGTTGTTCCGCCAGCGGGTGACGTGGCGCGACGCGCTGCCGGTTGCTGCGTTCATGGGGCTCGGCCTCTTCGCCATGCGGAACCTGGCGCCGATGGCCGTCGTGATGGCGCCGGTGTTGTCGCGGGCGCTGACGCCCTCGCCGACGGGTGGCTTCAGTGCGCCGACCGTGTCGCGTGTGAACACCGGCATCGCCGCGCTCATGGCCGCGGTGTTCGTGGTTCTCGGCGCCGGCGCCGCGGCAGGCGCCGGGCTCGACACCAAGGCCTATCCGGTCGCGGCGACAACGTGGCTGGAGCACCGCGGCTACACGAAGGCGCCGCACCGCATCGCTCAGCAGGACGTGGTGGGTTGCTACTTCGATTTGCGCTTCGGACGCGGCGCCCGGGTGTTCGTCGACGACCGGGTCGACATGTTCCCGGTCGAGGTATCCAACGACTACTTCGCGCTACTGCGGGGCAGCCCGCGCTCGTTGCGCATCCTCGACGACCGCCGGGTCGACGCCGTGCTGTGGCAGGACGGCAAGGCCCTCGTCGCCATCCTCAACCTGGCCGACAACTGGCACCGCGCCTACAACCGCAACGGCTGGGTCATCTACCTCCGCCGCTAAAGCCGACGTGTCGGTGTCAGGTTGCGCTTTCCGTTGCTTTCGCACCGACACGTAGATTGACGGCGTGCCGTTCGTCCCGTTGCTCGAACCGCCGGCCGACTGGGCCGACATGCCGGCCCGCTGGTATTGGGTGCGGGGGAGCGACGTCGTGCTCGTGGACGAGCCGCCGCCCGCCGCGGTCGTGCACCACTTCTTGGGAACGTTCGACGGGACAGTGTGCTGGGCCGCCGATGTCGAGCACGACGACGGTGATCCCGGCTACCAGCCGTTGATGGCCCTGGCGGCGCGGCTCGACGAGGTCGAATGGGCCGTCGCCGGTCGGGCGGTGCAGCTGACCGAGTGGGACCGAACGCACCGCTTCTGCGGCCGCTGCGCCACGCCGACCGAGCCCGCCCCAGGCGAACGGGCTCGCCGCTGCCCGATCTGCGGCCTCCTCGCGTTCCCGCGCCTCGCGCCGGCCGTCATCGTGCTGGTCGAGCGCGATGGCGCCGCGCTCCTCGCTCGCAACAAGAACTTCCCGATCCCGATGTACAGCACGATCGCCGGGTTCGTGGAACCGGGCGAGACGCTGGAGGCGGCGGTCATCCGCGAGGTCAACGAGGAAGTGGGCATCGTGATCGACGACGTGCGATACCAGAGCAGCCAGCCGTGGCCGTTCCCGCACTCGTTGATGATCGGCTTCACCGCGACGTGGCGCGACGGCGACATCGTGTGCGACGGGACCGAGATCGCCGAAGCCGACTGGTTCACGCCCGGCAACCTGCCGACCATCCCGCCGCCGCTCTCGATCGCCCGCCGGCTGATCGACGGCTGGCTCGCCCGCGTCGGGTAGTACCGAGTCGAGATTTCCTGCCGATGTTCCCGGCGCCGTGTCGAGAAGTGCCGGCTGGCCACGTCTCAGCGGTACAGCCGGCCGGCAGGGCCGGCGTCACCCAAGGAGAAACCAATGGCCAAGTACCTGTTGCTCAAGCACTACCGAGGCGCGCCGGCACCCGTCAACGACGCCCCGATGGACCAGTGGACGCCCGAGGAGGTCGACGCGCACATCCGGTTCATGAGGGACTTCGCAACCCGGCTGGAGAGCAGCGGCGAGTTCATCGACGGACAGGCGGTGGCGCCCGACGGCGTGTGGGTCCGTTACGACGGCGAGGGGCGGCCGCCGGTGACCGACGGCCCGTTCGCCGAAACCAAGGACTTGATTGCTGGGTGGATGGTGATCGACGTCGACAGTTACGAGCGGGCGGTCGAGCTCGCTGGTGAGTTGTCGGCCGCGCCCGGCGCCGGCGGCGAGCCGATCCACGAATGGCTGGAACTGCGACCCTTCCTGGCCCCGCCGCCCAACTTCACGCACTGAGCGTGGACGACGTTGCGCTGCGAGCGCTCGTCCCCCGGGTGTTGAGCGTCCTCGTCGGTCGCGGTGCCGACTTCGCGACCGCCGAGGACGCCGTACAGGAGGCGCTGATTCGAGCGTTGGGCGCCTGGGGCGACGAGTTGCCGGGGGACCCCAAGGCGTGGCTGATCACGGTCGCGTGGCGAGCGTTCCTCGACATGACGAGGTCAGACGTTGCGCGCCGTGACCGAGAGTTCCGCTTCGACACCGAACCGCCCGCCGATGCGATCCCGAGTGCCGACGACACGCTGCGCCTCTACTTCTTGTGCGCCCACCCCGACCTGACATCGTCGTCGGCGGTCGCCTTGACGCTCCGGGCCGTGGGCGGCCTCACCACGCGCCAGATCGCCCAGGCGTACCTCGTGCCGGAGCCCACCATGGCGCAGCGCATCAGTCGCGCCAAGCGCGTGGTGGGTCAGGCGGGTGTCGATCGTCCCGGCGACGTGCGGACGGTGATGCGGGTGCTGTACCTCGTCTTCAACGAGGGCTATTCCGGCGACGTCGATCTCGCGGCCGAGGCGATTCGACTCACGCGACAGTTGGCGGCGTTGGTGGACGACGCCGAGGTCCACGGTTTGCTCGCCCTGATGCTCCTGCACCACGCTCGCCGACGCAGTCGTACCCGGCTGGACGGCAGCATCGTGCCTCTGGCCGAGCAGGACCGCAGCCAGTGGGACGCGGCGCTCATAGCCGAGGGAGTGGAAATCACCCACGCGGCGCTGGCGCGCGATCAGTTGGGCGAGTACCAGGCGCAAGCGGCGATCGCCGCGCTCCATGCCGACGCGCCGCGTGTCGAGGAGACCGATTGGGTGCAAATCGTGGAGTGGTACGACGAGCTACTCCGGCTCGCCGACACGCCCATCGTCCGGCTCAACCGGGCGGTCGCGGTCGGTGAGGCCGACGGCGCTCCCGCGGGACTGGCGGCATTGGCCAAGGTCGACGAACACGTCCCGCGGCGCGACGCGGTCGCCGCGTACCTCCACGAGAAGAACGGCGACCTCGAGCTCGCAGCCCGCCTCTATGCCGACGCGGCTCGTAGCGCGCCGAACCTCGCGGAACGCGACCATCAAACGCTGCAAGCGGCGCGACTCAACCAGTACTTGCGAACGCGGTGACGACGCGGCGGCGCCAGTCGGCGAGTAGGGGATAGCGGGACGCATCGGTCTTGCCGAGACGCACGACGACGAGATCAAGAGCGGGACAGAGCAGGATCGACTGACCTTCATACCCCGAGGCGCGCCACGATCCGTACTCGTCGCCGACCACCCACCAGTGCGCGCCGTAGAACGTGCCGTCGACCTCGTCGTGCGACCGAATGCGTCGCGCGTGATCGACCCACCCGTCCGGCAACACCCGTGTGCCGTCCCACACGCCATCGCGCAGGTAGAGGTACCCGAAGCGAGCGAAGTCCTGCGCCGTCGCGTGGACGTACGACGACGCGATCCAGGTCCCGGCCGCGTCGAACTTGGGCACGGCCGACGTCATGCCGACCGGCGCGAACAACCGCTCGCTGACGAAGCGTTCGTACGGTGCGCCCGCGCCCACCACTCGCGCCACGATCCCCGACACGATGTTCGACGTGCCGCTCGAGTAGTTGAAGCGCGTGTCGGGCGGCGCGGCCCCGCCGCGGTCAGCGGCGAAGGCGGCGACGTCACCCGCTCCCGCGCCGAACAGCATCTCGATGACGTCGGACCGAGTCGCGTCGACGTAGTCCTCGAGGAAGTCGAGGCCATCACGCATGCACAACAGGTGCTCGAGCGTGATCGCACCGCGCAGATCGTCATCGCCGTCCCATCCCGGCACCGCCGCCGCTGCCCCCAGATCGAGGCGGCCCTCGGCGACGAGCATGCCGACCACCGCGTGCAGCATTGATTTGGCCATCGACCACGACAGCAGCGGCGTCGTCTCGGTTACGGGCTCGGGCTCGCGGTCGAAGTGATCGATCGCCCCCGCGTAACGCTCGGCCACGAGCCGCCCGCGATGGATCACGACGCATGCGTAAGTGCGGGCCAGCGGACCCTCGTCGTCGAAGATCTCGTCGAGCAGGGGAGCGAGCTTCACCGCCGCCGGTACGTCGCCCCGCGGCCACGCCGTCGTCGGCCACGGGACACCAGCGGGCTGCGGCGGCAGCGGAACGAGCGTCATCGGCCCAGCCTCGCAGCAACCGACCCGCGAACGCGACGATGGGCGGGTCCCCGAAGGGACCCGCCCACTCGCCTCTGACCGTCGGTCAGCCGGCGGCTGTCTTAGGCGCCGGCGATCTTGGAGCCAACCTCGCTGAACTTGTCGCGAGCGGAGGTGCCAAGGAAGCCGATGACGGCGATGCAGACGACTGCGATCAACGCGACCAGCAGCGCGTACTCAACGAGGCTGGCGCCACGCTCGTCGCTCTGGTAGCGGTTGATGAACCAGGCCTGGACGGCCGAGATGAGGTTGATCACGGTTGTGCTCCTTGTGGTGAGTCCGCCCCATCGTTGGGATCGGTCTGAATCAGGTATCGGCGGTCCAGGGGACCCGCCGATAGGACTCACGGCCTATTTCGACTCAGGCAGGGAGGCAGCGTCACCGAGGCGGATGATCCCCATGCGGGCGGCGCGGAGCACCGCCTGCGTGCGATCCCGCGCCTCGAGCTTCTGGTAGATCGACGCCAGGTGGTTTTTGACCGTTTTGGCGCTAATGAAGAGTTTCTCGGCGGTCTCGGTGGTCGAGGCGCCGTCGGCGATGAGCTGGAGGACCTCTTCCTCGCGCTTGGAGATCACGCTGTCGTGCGGCGTGGCCCCGTCCCGGACCTCGTCCCGGACCTCGTCGAGGATGCCTGACGCCAATCCGGCCGACAGCGCGGTGTCACCGGCGGCCGCCATTCGCACCGCGTCGGCCACCTCGGCCGACGAAGCGTCCTTGACCACGTAGCCGGCGGCGCCCGCTCGGACCGCCCGCTGGATGAGGTCGCTGTCGCCGTGCATTGTGAGCATCACGATCTGGGTGTTGGGGAGCCGCTCGCGGAGGACCCGCGTCGCCTCGATGCCGTCCATCGACGGCATGCTCACGTCCATCAGCACCACGTCGGGCTTGAGCAGCTGGGCCACCCGCACGGCCTCGACCCCGTCGGCCGCCTCGCCGACCACGTTGAAGCCCTCCATCTCCAGCGAGCGACGCAGGCCTTCGCGCAACATCGTGTGGTCGTCGGCCAGCAACAGCCGGAGGGGCGCGCCCGGCTCACTCATGCCGCGTTGATCCTGCACCGGACGGTTGTACCGCCTCCGGGCGCCGAGTCGATCTCGAGCGCGCCGCCGATCGCCTCGGCCCGCTCCCGCATGCCGACCAGCCCGTACGAACCGGGCTTGGCGTCGCCGTTGAGGACCATCCCGGCGCCGTCGTCGGTGATCTCCAACAAGGCGCCGGTCTCACCGCAGGTCCAGCGCACGGCGACTCGGGACGCACGAGCGTGGCGCTCCACGTTGGTGACGGCCTCCTGGGCGATGCGCCACACCTCGCGCTCCACCGGCAGCGGCAGCCGGCTGCGCCCGCCGTGCTCGAACTCGATCTCCAACTCGGTGCGACGGCGGACCCGCTCGAGATAGGCCTCGACGGTCTCGATCAGGTCGTGGTCCTCGGTGACGTCGGCCCGGAGGTCGGACAGTGTCTCGCGCACCTCGCCGAGGATCTGACGGGTGTCCGAGCGGAGGGTCTGCAACTCGGCGCGCACGTGCTCCTCGTCGACGGTCCGCGAGATGCGGTCGAGCTCGAACGCGGTGTAGGCCAGCGCCTGGCCGACCCGGTCGTGGAGGTCACGGGCAATGCGGAGCCGTTCCTCGTCGGCGCCGGCCCGGCGCAGCCGGGCGAACCACCGCGCGTTGTCGATCGCCATGGCCCCCTGTTCGGCCACGCCCTCGAGCAGTTGCCGGTCGCGATCGGTCAGCGTGTCAGGGACCACGCGCTCGACGGCCAGCACGCCGACCAGTTGGTGCCGGGCCCACAGCGGCGCGTACAGACCGGTGCTCGACGCCGCGCTCATGCCGCCGCCCGCCGCCGAGAGGTCGGTGATGAGGCGAGCGGCCACGCCGGTCGAGGCCATCGCGAGCGGCGGCGCCAGATCGTCGGTCGTCAGGGCCGAGGGCAGTCGCACGCCGATCGCCGCGCCGACCGTCCAGCTGCGGTTGGCCGAGCCGTGCAGCAACAGGACGACGACGTTGGGCTCGAACAGCTCCCGCACCCGCACGACGATCGAGTTGACGGTGTCGCGGAGATCGAGCGACACCGGCAGCGTCTGGGCGAGGGCGTGCAGGTCGGACAGCAACGAGTTGGCCTCGGTGAGCGTGGCCAGTTGCCCCAGCGTCTGCTCCTCGCGCTCGGTGGCGACGCGTTGGGCGGCCTGGGCGCGGGCGATGGACGCGATCGGGCCGATCACGGTGACGATGAACGGCGAGCGCCACCCACCGGTGGACGCCACGACGGTGACGTGCAGCGCGACCTCGATCACCGTGGCGATGACGTCGCCGCGGTCCGTGCGGCCGGGGCGGGCGGTGCGCCACAGCGCGTGAGCGACGAGGAGCGAGCCGTACACCGCCGGCCGCACCCCGGGCGTGGTGGTCGCGGCGAAGAGGAGACCGACCGTCAGCGTCGCCCAGCGGATGGCGCCGACCATTGCCCACGTGAGGCGAGGTCCCCTCTCGTGCATCGTTACCCGAACCGGAACCCCTGCATGAGTGCGCCGGCCGCCGGGCCAAGGATGACGACGAGGATCGCCGGGAAGATGAAGACGACGAGCGGGAAGAGGATCTTGACCGGCAGCTTGCCCGCCTTCTCCCGCGCCCACTGACGACGCCGGGACCGCTGCTCGCCGGCCTGCGTGTGGAGCACCCGGCCGAGCGGCATGCCGAGGGAGTCGGCCTGCACGATCGCGAGCACGAAGTTGGACAGCTCGGGCACCTCGCAACGGCGCTTCATGTTCTGCAGCGCCTCGCGTCGGGCCAACCCGAGTTCCATCTCCTTAAGGGTATGGGCGAACTCTGTCGCGAGCGCTCCATCCAGGTTCGAGCACACGACGTCCATGGCCCCTTCGAAACCGACGCCGGCCTCGACGGAGATGGCCAACAGGTCGAGCACGTCGGGCAGGTCCTTGAGGATCGACTGCTGGCGCTCGCCCGCCTTGCGGTTGAGCCACGCGTAGGGGCCCAGGAGGCCGGCGACGAACAGCAACAGCGCGCAGATCGTCTTGAGGCCACCGTGCATCACCAGCAGAGCGAATATGGCGAAGACGGTGGATCCACCGGCGACGATGACCTGGAGAGTGACGAACTCCTCGGCCCGCACCTTCCCGGCCATGCCGGCGACGAGCAGCTTGTGGTGGATCTGCTCGGTATGGTCGCGCGGCGTGAACCGTGAGATCAGCTTGAGCGCGGACTGCGCGGCCGGCGCCAGCGCGCGGGAAACGAATGGCGCGTTCAGGCGCTTGGTGAAGTCGTCGGCGTCCTCGTCGCCGAACTCGGTGTCGAGCTGCCGCAGGTAGGCGGCGGCGTCGGCCGCTTGCGGCTGCCGGGCCGCCATCACGCCGGCGGCGACGACGACGGCACCACCGGCGGTGACGGCCAGGGCGAGCAGGATCATGGGGTTCATCTCAGACCTCGATCTTGACCATTTTGCGGATGACGAGGAACCCGGCGATGATCGACGCGAAGGTGCCGAACAGGGCGATGAGCCCCGCGCCGTGGTACATCGGCTTGGCGTAACCAGGGTTGGCGAGCTGGATGAACACCAGCAAGCCGATCGGGAGGGCGCCGAGTACCCACGCCGAGATACGACCCTCCGCGGTGAGCACGTCGATCTCGCGTCGCACTTCCTCGCGGGCCCGGATGAAGTCGGCCAGCGTGTGGAGCAGGTCGGCCAGCTTGCCGCCGACCGTCTGCTGGATCTTGATCGCCTGAACGACCCAGCGAACGTCGGCGATGTCCAGCCGGTCCGCCATGCGGTCGAGGGCGTCGACCAGCCCGTCGCCGAGGCGGGTCTCGTAGACCACCCGGGCGAACTCCTCGGCCAGGGGCGCCTCCGCCTCTTCGCACATCATCTGGATCGCCCGCAGGAACGTGTGGCCGGCGGCGAGAGACGAAGCGATGAGCGAGAGCGCGCCGGGCAGTTGCTCCTCGAACGCCTTGCGGCGGCGACGGATGCGTCGCTTCGGGTACCAGCGACCGGCGAACAAGCCGAGCAGTGCGCCGGCCAGACCAAGGAGGGCCTGCCCGGAAAGGATGCGCACGACCGCACCGGCGACCACGCCACCACACGCCACGACGACGACGTACTCCCCGACGCGCAGCGGGATGCGGGCCAACTCCAGCGACTTGGCCAGTGAGCCGCGGTTGTCGACGCGGTCGACGGCTTTGCCGGCGAGCGAGATGGCGCCCTCGATGAAGCTGGCGTGCGTCTCGGTGACCGAGGTCACGGGAACGTCCCGTTCGCCGTACGGCATGTCGAGGATGTCGGCCAGCGACTGGTCACGGTCGCGGGCTTTGATGAGGATGCCGATCGCGATGAGGGCCATGCCTCCGCCGACGGCCAGGGCAACGAGAAGGTCAGTCATCGGCTGCGCTCCGGCTCGGCCAGCTCATTGGCGCTGGGGACGCGGGTGCGGGCGCGGGAGTCGGGTGTCACCGTGCGCAGGCTCGGCCGTTGGAACACCTTGGCCGGGACCTCGACGCCGGCCTCGCGCAGGCGGTCGATGAACTTGGGCCGCAGGCCCGTCGCCACGAGCTCGCCATGGGTCTTGCCGTTGACCGGGGTGTTGGTGCGGTAGCGGAACACGTCCTGGAGCAGCAGCGTGTCGCCTTCGAGGCCTTGCACCTCGGTCACCGACGTCACGACGCGGCGGCCGTCGGGCATGCGATCGAGGTGCATGATCACGTCCAGCGCGGCGGCGATCTGCTCGCGGATCGCGCGGATCGGGAGGTCGTACCCCGACATCAGGACCATCGTTTCGAGCCGCGACAGCGCGTCACGCGGGCTGTTCGAGTGGACGGTGGTCATCGAGCCCTCGTGACCGGTGTTCATGGCCTGGAGCATGTCGAGCGCCTCGGCGCCACGGACCTCGCCGACGACGATGCGGTCGGGGCGCATACGCAGGGCGTTGCGCACGAGATCGCGGATGCGCACCTCGCCGGAGCCTTCGGCGTTGGGCGGCCGGGACTCGAGGTTGATGACGTGCGGCTGTTGCAGCTGAAGTTCGGCCGAGTCCTCGATCGTCACGACGCGCTCGCCGTCAGGGATGAACGACGACAACACGTTGAGGTTGGTCGTCTTGCCGGTGCCGGTACCACCCGAGACGAGGATGTTGAGCTTGCCCCGGACGCACGCCTCCATGACGACGGCGAGGTCGAGCGTGAACGTCCCGAAGTTGATCAGGTCCTTCACCATGAACGGGTCGGCTGCGAACTTTCGAATTGTGAGCACGGAACCGTGGATGGCGAGCGGCGGGATGATGGCATTGACGCGGGATCCGTCGGGCAGGCGGGCGTCGACCATGGGGGAGGACTCGTCGATGCGCCGGCCGACCGCGCTCACGATCTTGTCGATCACCTGGCGGTACTGGGCTTCGTCGCGGAACGAGAGGTCCGTGGGCTCGAGGCGGCCCTCGCGCTCAACCCAGATCTCGTCGAACGCGTTGCACATGATTTCGGTCAGGGTCGGGTCCTGGAGCAGCGGGTCGAGCGGGCCGTAGCCCAGCGTGTCCTGGATGACCTCCTGGACGAACTTGCGGCGCTCCAGCGGCGAAACCTGCACGTCCTCGCGCTCGAGGAAGCGGTCGAGGGCGGCCTTGACCTCACCGGTCAGGGCCTCCGGCGCCATCTTGGCCATCTTGGGCGCGACCTCGGCGAGGACCAGGTCGCGCATCTTGCGCTTGGATTCCTCCCACGACGCCGACTTGTGGCGCGGCTTGGCTTGGGTCGGGCGGGGCCGGCGGCGCGGGGTCGCCGCGCTGGCCGGCTCGTTGTTCGTGACGGTGGTGGCCGCCCGCTCTTCTTGCTCGATGGCAGCGAGCTTTTCTGACAGCTTCATTCGTGGGCTCCTGTCCTTCAGGTCGTGGCGTGGGCGTGCGAGCGGCGGAACAGACGGAAGCGGCTCGGTGTGGCGAGGGACTCGGTCATGCGGACCTGGTCGGCTTCGGGCAGCAGCTCCTTGAAGCCGGCGATCATCAGCTTGCTGATCTCGGCCTGGGGTGCGGCGGCGACGACGGGCATCCCGAGGTTGATCGAGCGGCTGACCTCTCGTGCGTACGGGAGGACGGCCTGGAACCCCTGCGGGAACAGCTTCGTCACCTGTTCGACGTTGATGCCGACGTCGCGCTCGGCCTTGTTGAGGATCAGGCGGATGTTCTCGTTCCCGATCTTCAGCCGCTCGAGGGTGCCGAGGAACACGCCCATGTTGCGGACGCTCGGCAGGTCGAGGGTGGCCATCGTGTAGAGCACGTCCGACAAGTCGAACGCGGCGAGCACGACTTCGGTCAGCGCGGCCGGTGTGTCGACGACCACGTAGTCGAACTTGGCCCGGATCGCTTCGAGGATCCTGGTGACGTCGGGCGGGTCGATGCGGTCGGCCTCGGTGGGATCGCGCGGCGCGGCCAGCACCGAGAACCCGCTCTCGTGGGTCACGAGATAGTCCTCGATGTGGGCCTGGAGCGCGGCGTCGTCGGTCTCGGACCGCTCGAGCGCGTCGTAGATCGTGTAGCGGGGACGCAGGCGCAGCGCGGTCGAGACCTCGCCGAACTGGAGGTCGAGGTCGACGATGCACGCCCGCTTGTTGGTGTAGTGGCTGAGCAGGTACGCCAGGTTGGTGGCGAGGAACGTCTTGCCGCAGCCGCCGGTCGCCGACGACATCGTGAACACGACGCCGGGCTGGCTCTGGGCGCCGTTGTGCGACACGCCGTTCACCAGCGGGACCGCATGCGGGCTCTTCTTGGCCGAGATCTCCAACGCCCGGGCCAGGGCGTTGCGGAGATCTTCGTCGGCCGCGGGCAGCTGCACGAGGTCGATGGCGCCGGTGCGGATGATGTCGCGCATCGCCGCGTCGGGCCGGCGGGTGAAGGCCAGCATCATCGTGAGGTCGGGGACCTCGTCGCGGATGAGCTCGAGGCGGGCCAGACCGGACCGTGAGGACAGGCTGGGCCCGCTCACGAGGACGTCGAACGGACCGTCCTCGGTGAGCACGTCACCCAGGGCGCCGATCCGGGTGCACACGTGCACCTCGGGGGTCGGGACCACGTCGGGCACCACGTTCTTGATCTGGTCGGCCAGTGCTTCGTTGCGATCGGCAACGAGAACTCTCGGAGTCCGCATTAGAACGGCGAGCCCGACGAACGACCCGGCGTGGTCAATATGCCCTGGTCGCTGCGAGCCAGCGAGAAGTACAGGCCTTCGAAGGTCTGGAGGTAGACGACCTGCTCGGCGTCGGCCGCATTGAGCGCCAGCACGTACGTCGACGGTCCACCGACTGCCGGCGCGCTGGCCGACAGCACCTCGACGCCGGAGAGCAGCAGCTTCACGGCCGGCGCCGCGGGGAGACCCTTCGGCGCGGGCGAGCCCGGCTTCACGGTCCCGAAGACGTTGACCTTGTCACCGGACTTCACGAAGCCGGCGACGCCTTGCACGTAGCCAACCTGCACGGCGACTGCCTGCTTCCCGGTCGGGATCTCGAAGACGGCCACCGGTGCACCAGTCGCATCGCTGCCAGTGACCTGGCCGGGCTTGCTGACGGGCAGCGTCGCTGCAGTCTGCACTCGTGGGCTGTTGTCTTCGCCACCGTGGCGCACCGCGAGAAACGCGAGGCTCGCACCAACGACAAAGACGGCAACACCGATTCCGATGAGGATTGTTGAGCGGTTCTTTCCCATGACCACAGCTTCGGCGTGCATCTGTTTGCATCACATCCGCCGTTCGGGCCGTTGTGGGATGGCCATTGCTAACTAGGTAGGAGCAGCCCTGACGGGTGTGCAAACAGCCCGGGCGAGCTATCAAGCCGCAGTAGGCCCCCGCCGATCACCACGGTGATGCGAAACAGACTCAGTCGCCGTCCCCCCGATGAACGAGGTGCTGCTCTCTTGGAGTTCGCCCTCGTGTTCGGGCTTTTCGTCTTTGTGCTGTACGCGCTGATTGCCTTCGGAATGATGCTTTCGGCGAAGAACAGCCTCACCCACGCCGCCGCCGAGGGCGCGCGCGCCGCTATAGGAGTTGTCGACGATCCGGCAACGCCTCTGGTCGACGAGCGCGTGACCGCAGCGCAGACGCGGGCGTACCAGTCGTTGAGCTGGCTCGGCAGCAAGATCCAGCTCGCCGACGTCAGCGTGCCGGCCATCGCCCACTGCGCCAGCTCGGCCTCGCCGACCGCGATGTGCGTGACGGTGAACATCACCTACCCGTACAGCACGCGGCCGCTGGTGCCGCCCGCCCCGGGTATGGGTTTGGTGACGCCCGACAACCTCAAGGCGACGGCGGTCGTGGAGCTGACGACATGAGGCGGCTCTGGCTGCGACTCCGGTCGGGTGGGCAACGCGACGAACGCGGCGCGATCCTCGTCATGGCCGTCGCCGGGCTCGTCGTCATGACTATCTCCGCGGCGCTGTCGGTCGACATCGGCCGCTTGGCCGTGGAACGTCGCAAGACACAGTCCGTTGCCGACCTGGCCGCGCTCGACGCGGTGCGGGACATCCCCAACGCCACCGCCGTCGCCAAGCAGTCGGCCAACCGCAACAAGTGGAACCCCGACGCCGCCGGCCACACGTTCACCGTCGAGGTGGGCAGCGTCAACACCAGCAACGTCTTCCAGCCGGCCGTCGGCGCGACCGCAGTCCGCGTCACGGCGGCGTCGCTGGTGAAGTACGTATTCGAGACGGGACAGCGCACCGTTCGCTCCGTTGCCGTCGCCAAGCTCTACGACCAAGCCGGCTTCTCGTTGGGGTCGTCGCTGGCGACGCTCAACGCATCGCACTCGGCGTTGCTGAACCCGATCGTCGGCGGGTGGATTGGCGGAAGCCTGTCGCTGAGTCTGGTGAGCTGGCAAGGGCTCACGACGGCCAGCGCCAGCGTGACGCCGCGCGCGCTGCAGACCCAGCTGGTCGCCCTCGGCCTCAACGTCGGCACGTTCGACCAGCTCATGAACACCGACATCACGCTGTTCAATCTCTATAAGGCCTACGCCAACGCCCTGACCAACCAGGGCCAGGTCGCGGCGGCGTCGGTGATGAACACGTTGTCGCTGACCGCCAACGGCTCGAGCCACATGAAGCTGGGCCAGCTCTTCGACTTCAGTCAGGGTGACCCCGGCACCGCGATGAACCTCGCGGTCAACGCGTTCCAATTCGTGACCGGCTCGGCCGCGGTAGCCAATGGCAGCAGTTTCGTCAGCGTTCCCAACGTGACGATCGCCGTCCCGAACGTGAGCAACACGTCACTCAGCCTCCAAGTGATCGAAGCGCCGATCATCAAATTCGGGACGGTCGGCACCAAGATCACGACCGCGCAGGTCCAGCTGACGGTGACGCCGACGCTCGCGAACGTGACGGTCGCCAACGTCGCGCCGCTCACGTCGATCAGGCTCAACGGCGCGCTGCCGTTGACCGCCACGGCGGGTGGCGCGGTCGCCACGCTGAACTCCATCACGTGCACGACGCCGAAGGCCGTGGGTATCGGCGTCGATCCGAAGGCGTATACGAGTGCGTCGACCGCGACGGTCGGCCTCACTGCCCAAGTGCTCGTGGTGCCGGTGACCGGCTCGGCAACGCTCAACTCGTCCGTCACTACCGACGCGGCGAACGTGCCGCTGACGTTCGCCTACCCCGGCGAGTTCGGACCGCCCGGCAAGCACGCCGGTGGCACCACGCTCGGTCTCAGCGGCCTGCCGGCCGCCGGGACAGTGACCGTGTCGCTGGTGGGCGTCAGTGTGCCGATCGGCCTCCCCGGCGCGGTCGCGGGCGCGTTGTCGCCGGTTCTTGGCAACGTCGACACGCTGATCGTCGATCCGTTGATGCGGGCGCTCGGGCTCGATCTGGGCGGCGGCGACGTCGAGGCGCTTGGGATCAGCTGCGGGCTGTTCGGCCTGGCCAGCTGAGGAAGGCGTCCATCTCCGTCCGGGTATAGAGCTTGTGCGCCGCAGGATGCTGCGGCGACTTGCCCACGACGGCGCCGTCGTCGCTTTCGCCCCACCAGCCTTCGTACATCTGCCCGGCCCGGAAGGGGTCACGGATCTGATGCGGGTGGTGGGTGACGGTGAGGTGCGACGCATCGGCGGCCGGTTCGTCGAGGAAGAGGATCACTCTCGGATGCATCAACTCGAGGGCCCACGCCAAGTGCTGGGCGCCGTGTAGCACGGTCGTGACGCTGAGCGCCTCGGACATCTGCTCGCGGACGATGGTGGTCGACCAATGGCGGACCTCGGCCCAGAACCCGAGCGGGTCGGGATAGAAGAAGCCTTCGTGCGGGGAGCCGAGCGTCGGCGGGATGTCGCGCCACTCGACGTACGGATCACGCCACGTGGGCGACTTCGTCGTGACGAGGAGGAGCCAGGCGTTGAGCGAACCGGGGGAGTCGGCCGGCCACTCGGCGGCCAGTTTGGCCATCGCCTTGAGGTGGCGGTGCGACACGTGCACGGCCGCGGCGAGCCGAGCCGACGGCTCGTCGGCATACAGTGCGTTCGCCATGCTGGTGGTGGGCCTCACAGGCGGAATCGGTTCTGGTAAGTCGAGCGTGTCGTCGCGGCTGGTCGACCGCGGCGCTGTCCTTATCGACGCTGACGCGCTCGTACGTGAGGTTCAGGCGAAAGATGGCCCGGCGTTTGGTCCGATCGTGGACCATTTCGGCGCGGATGTCGTCGGGCCCGATGGGTCGCTGGACCGTCAGGCGCTGGCCGCCATCGTCTTCAAGGACAAGGACCAGATGGCGATCCTCACCGGCATCACCTACCCGTTGCTGACCGAGCGCATGGCCCAAAAACTGGCCGCCGAAGCCGAGACCGACCACGTGGTCGTCCTCGACATCCCGCTGCTCGTCGAGTCGACACGGGAGTCGGCCGCGCAACATGTGATCGTCGTCGACTGCCCCGAGGACGTCGCCGTCGCCCGCCTCGTCCAGTTCCGTGATTTCAGCGAGGCCGACGCTCGCGCCCGCATCGCGGCCCAGGCGAGCCGCCAAGAGCGGCTCGCCCGGGCCGACTTCGTGATCGACAACTCGGGCGACCTCGCGGCCCTCGACGCCGAGGTCGACCGCTGCTGGACCTGGCTACAGACCCTCGCCTAGCCATCAGAACTTGCGTGCACATCGCGCACCCGTGTGGCGCGATCCGCACGCAAGTTGCGGCGGGCACTGCGCCATTTGCGCAAGACCTCGGCCTGGTCATGCCACACCTCGTGCTCCGTGAGCGGGAGAACGTGGAAGCCGGCGGCACGGAGTCGCGCAAACCGCTGCTCGTCGGTGGCGGCGTCGAGAGGTGCAAGGTGGTAGCGATCGCTCTGGATCTCAACGACGAGCGGCACGTCGGAGCACCGGCAGTCGACGCGACCGATCCATCCCACCTCATCGCCGAGGTCGATCTGGGGCTCGGGCAGTGGCTCGCCGTGCCGTTCGAGGATGTCGAAGAACCGAAGCTCGAGATTTGACGCCGGCGGCCGGTAGTCGATCGGACGCACCTTGAGCAGGAGGCGCATCGCAGCCGTTCCGGCCCGCCCGCGCCGCAGCCACGTCTTCCCGACCTCGTGTATGCGTCGACCAGAGGTGATGCGCATTGACCACGCGTTGGTGAGCGCGCGTTTCACCTTCTCGGGGTGATGGCGGTAGGCGATGTCATAGATCGCCCGCGCCGGCGACACGATCGGGATGCCGTCGAGTCGCATCACGTGCGCGGGCGGGAGCACCTTGACCTCGGTGACGACGACGCCCGCAAGGGTTGTCGGGCGTCGGGTGCCTCCGCGCAGGCGGGCGACCCTGATGGGCGCGCGCCGGGCGAACCCGGGGACCTTCCACAGGGCGAGCGCGGTCTCCCCGCACACGACGCCTTCAGTGTCGAGCGCAGCGATCGCGCATCGCTGCTCGAAGGTACGAGGCGTGCCTGCGCGCCGGAGCACGCGGGGCGTGGCCTCCTCCCACAGCCCCAATGCGATCAGGACGGATAGCTGACGTCGGCTGGCACCTTGCGAGCGTGCCTGCGAGCGCGAGATCGCGTATTGCTGCTCGGCAGCTAGCTCCCGCATGCGCTTGTCCAGGTCGGCGTTCATCCCAAGAGGGAACCATCCGGCTGTAACACCTCCCGAAACACCTCCTGAACCTGCGTGCGGTTCGGGCCTCACGGCAGCGCGATGTGCACGCAGGTTCAGCGGCCCGCGTGGGTTGTTACACCCCTCCCGTAGAATCGGGCCGTGCCCGAGTTCAAGGTGGTCAGCGACTTCGCGCCGGCGGGGGACCAGCCACGGGCGATCGCCGGGCTGGCCGAGGGCGTCAACCGCGGGGACCGGTTCCAGACCCTCCTCGGCATCACCGGATCGGGCAAGTCGGCCACCATCGCCTGGACGATTCAGGAGGTCCAGCGGCCCACGCTGGTCATCGCACCCAACAAGTCGCTGGCCGCCCAGCTCGCGAACGAGTTCCGCGAGTTCTTCCCCGACAACCGGGTCGAGTACTTCGTCTCGTATTACGACTACTACCAGCCCGAGGCCTACATGGCCGCCAGCGACACGTACATCGAGAAGGACAGTTCGATCAACGACGAGATCGAGCGCCTGCGGCACAGCGCCACCGCCGCGCTCCTCGCTCGTCGGGACGTCATCGTGGTCGCCTCGGTCTCGTGCATCTACGGCCTCGGGTCGCCCGAGCAGTACGCGGGCACGATCCTGCGGCTGGTCAGCGGCACCACCAACGACCAGCGCTTCATCCTGCGCCGGCTGATCGACCTCAGCTACGACCGCAACGACATGAACCTCACGCGCGGCAAGTTCCGCGTGCGGGGCGACACCATCGAAGTCCACCCGGCGTACGAGGAGAACGCGCTCCGCATCGAGTTGTTCGGCGACGACATCGAGCGGATGACGTGGTTCGACCCGGTCACCGGCGAGAACCTCGGCGACGTCAACGACATCGCCATCTTCCCGGCCACCCACTACGTCACCGGCGACGAGCACATGAAGCGGGCCATCGGCACCATCGAGGTCGAGTTGCAGGAGCGCCTCGCGTGGTTCGAGAAGGAAGGCAAGCTCCTCGAAGCGCAGCGGCTCCGCATGCGCACGCAGTACGACCTCGAGATGATGCAGGAGGTCGGGTTCTGCAACGGCATCGAGAACTACAGCCGCCATCTCGACGGCCGCGAACCGGGCGAGGCTCCCTACACGCTGCTCGACTACTTCCCCAAGGACTTCCTCTTGGTGGTCGACGAGAGTCACGTGAGCGTCCCGCAACTTCACGGCCAGTACGCCGGCGACCACAGCCGCAAGGAACAGCTCATCGACCACGGGTTCCGCCTCCCGTCGGCGTTCGACAACCGCCCGCTGCGGTTCGACGAGTTCTACGACCGCGTCAACCAGTGCATCTTCCTGAGCGCGACGCCGAGCGCATACGAGATCAAGGAGTCGACGCAGGTCGTCGAGCAGATCGTGCGGCCGACGGGCCTCGTCGATCCTGAGGCGATCGTCAAGCCCACCAAGGGTCAGATCGACGATCTCATTGCCAACATCAACGAGCGGGTGGCCAAGGGCGACCGTGTTCTCGTCACCACGCTCACCAAGAAGATGGCCGAGGACCTCACCGAGTACCTCCTCGAGATGGGCCTGCGCGTTCGCTACCTGCACTCCAACGTCGACACCATCCAACGCATCGAGATCCTCCGCGACCTTCGCCTCGGCGAGTTCGACGTGTTGGTCGGCATCAACCTCCTCCGAGAAGGGCTCGACCTGCCGGAAGTGTCGCTCGTCGCCATCCTCGACGCCGACAAGGAGGGCTTCCTCCGGAGCGAGACGTCGCTCATCCAGACCATGGGCCGGGCCGCCCGCAACGTCGACGGCCAGGTGATCATGTACGCCGACAAGGTCACCGACTCGATGCAGCGCGCCCTGAACGAGACCCAGCGCCGGCGGGCCGTCCAGACCGCGTACAACCTCGAGCACGGCATCAATCCCGAGACGATCCGCAAGGCCGTCACCGACATCCTCGCCGTGCTGCGCCCAGAGGGCGACGGCACCGCGCCCCGCCCCGGGCAGGATCGCCGGCGTCGTCGCGGCGGCGAGAAGGTCCGCTCCGACTTTGCCGAGCTGCCTCGCGACGAGTTGGTACGCCTCATCCAGACCCTCGAAGAGGAGATGCACGAGGCGGCCACCGACCTGCGCTTCGAATACGCCGCCCGCCTGCGCGACGAGATCAACGACCTGAAGCGAGAGCTGAAGCAACTCGTCTGATCAGACGCGCGCCGCACTCGCGGGCGTACCATCTTCGAAGACCTACTCGGGAGGGCGAGATGGCCACACGGAGTGTGCGGATGAGGCGTCGGCTCGCGCTGTTGGCGCCGCTGATGATGGCGACGCTCGTATTCCATGGTCCGCAAGCGTCCGCCAACTGCCCTGTCAATGATCCGGACTGCATGGGCGGCGGCGGCGGCGGGGGCGGCGGCGGCGGGGGCGGCGGCGGACAGAGCAACCCGTGTGCGGGCTACACGAGCTGCACCTGCGTGAACAACGTCTGCCATGGCAGCAACGGCACGCCCCAAACGACATCGCCGCCAGGCAACTTCGGATCCAAGACGACGACGCCGAAGTCCAAGACCACGCAGCCGGCGGCGGGCGACTTCACGCCGGACACGACGGCGCCGGCCGCGATCACGCCGTCAGCCAACGTGAGCGCCACGGTGCCGGATGCCGGAGTGCAGGCGTGCTCACCGGGTCAAGCGCTGAACGGAAGCCGCGTACAACTCATCGCGTCGCAGCCATGCTCGGACCTCGACGCCCAACTCATCAACTCGCTGCCCACGAAGGCCGAGGAGCCCAACAACAACTTGCGCGCCCTCGCGATCGTGCTGCTGTTGCTCGCGGTGTTCTTCGCTATCGGCGGCTCGTCGATCTTCAAGCTGATTCAGGCGCTCAGAGATTGAGCGAGCACGAGGGCACCGGCGAGGAGAACACCCCGCCGCCCACCTACACGCCGCCGCCGCCTCCGGCGCCGGATCCAACCCCCGCGTACACACCGCCGCCGCCTCCTCCTCCGCCCCCGGACCCGCAGCCCACCTATACGCCGCCGCCTCCGTCTACCCCGGATAGCCCGCCGACATCCGGCCCCCCGGAGCCGCCGCCGCCGGATAGTCCGCAGCCGGCCTACGTGCCGCCGCCGCCACCGCCGCCGCCGCCGCCACCCCCGGATCCGCAGCCGGTGTACGCGGCGCCGGGTCCGGTTGGTCCGAGTGGTCCGTGGTATGCGTCCACGCAGGCGCGACTCGTCGTCGCGCTGATCCTCGTGATCGTCGCCATCGCGGTGTGGTTCGCCGGCGCCGGCGGCAAGAAGGCTGGCGCGGGCGAGATCTTCCTCGAGGGCAACGACCTCCCGGGCGCCAACACGTTCACGCCGTCGATCGCCGCCGCTCCGCCGGCCAACAAGGCGGCCACCGCCACGACCACGCCGGCACCGAGTTCGAGCGGCCTCACCAAGGCCAACGCCGGGTCGCCAGGCCTGTACGGCGGTCAGCGCGACGTTCCGAGCTGCAACGCCGAGGCGCTGGTCACCTATCTCGACGCGAACCGTGATCGCGCCGCGCCGTGGGCGGCGGCGATCGGCATCAACGTCGCCGACATCCGCGCGTTCGTCGCGACCCTTACGCCCGCGCTGCTGCGGGTCGACACGCGCGTCACCGACTATGGCTTTGCCGATGGGCGCGCGGTTCCGCGCCAGTCGATCCTGCAAGCCGGCACCGCAGTGCTGCTCGATCGCACTGCGTTCCCCCGTGTTCGCTGCGCGTCGGGCAACCCGCTCGGCGAGCCGCAAGCGGTCATCAGCTCGCCGGCGTACACCGGTCCACAGTGGCCGGGCTTCTCGCCGACCACGGTGATCGTCATCACGCCGGCGAACAACACCACGACGATCGTTCTCATCGACATCGTCACCGGCAACCCGTTCGTCCGGATCCCCGGCTCGATCGTGATCATCGACATCGACCGGCCGGCCGACGGCGTGATCCTCGTCGTCGTCGAGCCGGGTGGCCCAGCGCGCATTACCGGTCGCGATTGGCCGCCGGGTACCGCGGTGACGATCCGGTTCGACGCGCCGGCCGTCGTGCTGGCCAACGCCACCGCCGACGGCGCCGGCAACATCGCCGCCGACGTCACCATTCCTGTTGATGCGGTGCCGGGCGTGCACACCGTTACGATCGAAGGCGGTGGGTTCTCCGTGCAGCAAACGGTCTACGTGATTCCGCGAGCACCAACGGCGCGCGTCCGACCTCGCCCGTGACCCGGGCGCCGTTAGGCGCCGGATGAATCGACTCTGGTCGCGCCCGCTCTGGATGCACGCCGTCGCCCTCGGCGTCGTACTCGTGTGTGTCGTCCCGATCGTCGGGGTGCATGCGTCGCTCTCGGCCGACGAGGGCGCGGCGATCGTGCAGGCCCGCACGCTGTCCCGTGACGGTCGGTGGCTCCGGCCGCACCCGCTGTCGGCCGTCGACCCCGACGGCCGCATGTATCCGCTCGAGAACTCGGGCGAGGGACCGGCCGGCATCGCCCCGTTCGTCCGTCACCCGCTGTATGCGCTGATGCTCGCCGCGGCGGACCGCGTCGGCGGAATCGCCGCCATGGTGTTGTTGTCGATTGCGGGAACACTCGGCGCGGCGACCACCGCGGCGCGACTGGCGGGTCGGCGCAACGCGTCGTTGGCGCGACCGTCGTTGTGGGCGGTCGGCCTGGCCAGCCCGCTCGTGTTCGACAGCTACCTGGTGATCGCCCACGCGCTAGGCGCCGCCCTCGCCGGCGGCGCAATGCTGGCGGCCCTCGCGTTTCTGGATCGGCGGCGCTGGCCGGCGTTGGTGACAGCCGCGGCGGCCGTCGCCGTCACGGTCCTGTTGCGCAGTGAAGGCGTGTTGTTCGGCGGCGCGCTGGCGGCCGTGGTCGGCGTCAGTGCGTGGCGACGCAGCCGTGCCGTCGCCGTGGTATCGGCCGCCGCGATCGCCGGCGCCGCGGCGATCGCCTACCTGGGTGAGGCCGCGTGGCAGGCCGCGATCCTCGGTGGACGCGGCTCGGCCGCTGGCCTTCCGGACGCGTCGGGCTCGCGCCTCGCCGCATTCACTGCGACGTGGTTGTCGCCGGGCGCCGGTCCCCGCCGGCTAGGCGAGGCGGCGTTGGTGGTCATGCTGATCGTGTCCGTTGCCGCCGCGGTGGAGCTGCGACGCGGTCGGGCCCGCACCGCGACCGCACTCGCCGCCGCCGCGGCCGGGCTCGCGGTTGTCCGTCTGCTGGCGGGTCCGGCCGATGTGATTCCTGGTTTGCTTGTCGCCTTCCCGCTCGTCGCCATCGGGCTCGTGGCGACGCGACGCCTCGACCCGCTGGCCGCCGTTGCCGGGTTGTTCGCCCTCGGTGTGCTCGCCACGCAGTACGGCCGGGGCGGGACGACGGAATGGGGCGGGCGCTACTTCGCGCTGGGTTTGCCGATAGCAGTACCCGTGTTCGTCGGCGCAGTGCACGAACGGCTCGTCCTGTTGGCGCGCAACGCGCGCCTCGCCATTACGGCTGCGCTGTGCATACAAGCCGCGGCGCTGGCGATCGTCGCCGTCGCCAGCTTGCGCGTCGGTCACCAGCTGACCGCCGGCGTCGTCGATGCCGCGGCGCGGGCGCCCTCGTCGCGAAATGCCGTCGTCCTCACCGGCAACGGCGCGGTGCCGCGCCTGGCTTGGTCGTTGCTCGACCGGCAGCGGTGGCTGCTCGTTCAGGACGTCGACGTGCGAACACTCGGCCGCCGCCTGCGGGATGCGAGGATCGACGAGGTGACCGTCGTCGACCCGATCGCCGACACCCGGCTGCGCTCGTTGCCCGGCTACGAGCGCGTGCGTGATGTGCCCACCGGCCGGGCGACACGGTGGCGCGTGACGGTACTGCGGGCGACGACGTGATCAACCGGTTGCGGCGGGCGCCGCTCGCCGTGCACGCGGCGGTGCTCGCGGTCGGGCTTGCGATCGTCGTTCCGTTCATGCACCTCGACAGCAGCTTCACGTCGGACGAGGGCGCCTACGCGATCCAGGCCCACGCCATTGCCGACGGCCACTGGAACTATCCCTATGTGTTGGCCGATCGCGATCGCGCCGGCGAACACTTCCCGATCGCCAACGCGTTCGTGGCGCGCGGCCGTTGGTACCCGTACCCGCAGCACCCCGCGTACCCACTGGCGTTGTCGGTTGCGTGGGGCGCGCCGGCCCGGTCGGTTGCGTTGCACGTTCTGCCGCTGGCGGGTGTGATCGGTTGCGCGATCGCCGCGTGGTTGCTCGCCGGGCAGCTCGACCGCCGGGCTCGCCCGGTCGCGTTCTGGGTCGCGGCGTCGGCACCGGTTCTCGCCAACGGGTGGTTGCTCTGGGCCCACGCGCCGAGCGCCGCCGTCGGCGGGCTCACGCTGGCCGGCGTGATCGCAGTGGCGAGGAAGTGGTCGCCCGTCACCGCCGCGCTCACGGGCGTGGGATTGGTGCTCGGTGTCTTGCTGCGATCGGAAGGCGTCCTGTTCGCCGCCGCGTGCGGTGCCGCCGTCCTCGTTCTTCGCGCCGCGCACCGTCGACGGGCGATGGTGTTGGTCGCCGCCCTCGCGCCTGCGGTGGTCGGGATTGTCGCCAAGCTCGCCGAGCGAACGTGGGTCGCGCATATCACCGGGGGAGAAGGGGCGGGCGAGCCCACCCGCGCCGGGGCGAATGGCTTTCTCGCCAGCCGTATCGACGGCGCGTGGCACGAGCTGTTTCAAGGTCGCTACAGCGAAGGTGCGGGCTGGCTGGCGCCGCTCGCGCTCATCTTGGCCATTGCCGCCGGCGTGCAGTTGCGCGGCGGTGCGCAGTCGCGGCGGCGGGCCACCGAGTTGCTCGCGGTGGCTGCCGCGCTAGTAGTGGTGCGGATCGTCACCGCCCCGGACGACCCGGTCACCGGCCTGCTTGCCGCGTGGCCGGTCGCAGCTGTCGGCCTGGCCGCCCTTGACGTTCGGGCCGCGGGCGCCGAAACCAAGGCGATGCTCGCCGTCGTCGCCGTGTTCACCTTGCTGGTACTGGCGTCGCAGTACCGCGTCGGCGGCGGGCTCGAGTGGGGCGGGCGCTTCCTGTCACCGATCACGGCGCCGGTCGCCGCGCTGGTTGCCGTCGCGTTGCTCGACCGATTTCTCCCCGCGCTCACCGTTCTCGCCGTGGCGAGCGCGGTCGGCGCGTTGGTCGTCGTCGGGACGCTGCGGCGCGATCACGACGCGGCCATCGACGACATCGCCCGCAACGCGCGGCCCACGGTGGTGACCACGCTGTCGGCGGTGCCGCGGCTCGCGTGGCGACTTGACGGCCGCGTCGACTGGGTGCTGGCGCGCACCGAGGACGTGGCCGCGGTGGCGGCCGACGTCGAGCGAACGCGACCAGGCGTGCTCGTCGTCGCCGGTCGCGGGCAACGGTTGTCCCTCGACGCAGGATTCGAGCCAGTCGCGCGGGCATCGCTCAACAGCGACCTCCTCGACCTCTGGGTCGCGCCGTGATCGCGCTCCTCCGGCGACCGTTGATCGCGGCGCTCGTGCTGACCGGCGTATACGTCGCCCTCTCGTTCGCCAACGACGGGCATGGCTCACTGGGATCGGACACCGGCGCCAAGGTCGCAACCCTGAAGGTCATGAAGCACGAGCACCGGGTGTCACCCGACGTCGGCTACTGGGCCGAGCGGTGGGACCGGGACGGCTCGCTGCATCCGCTGTACCGGACTGCGCATATCAAAGGCCACTGGGTGCAGGTGACCACGCTGCCGATGCTGTACGCCGCCTATCCGTTGTACCGGTTGGGCGGCTACCGACTCGCGTTGTTGCTGCCGATGGCCGGCGCAGTGGCCGCTGCGCTCGCCGGGCGCGCGCTGGCGCGCCGGCTCGGTGACGGCGACGGGATGCTCGCGTTCTGGATCGTCGGGCTGGCCTCGCCGATCGCCATCTACGCGCTGGACTTCTGGGAGCACAGCATCGGCGTGGCCTTGCTCGCATGGGCGGTCGTCCTGCTCGTTGATGTGGCGCGGGGCGAGCGCCTCTGGCGCGCGCCAGTTGCCGGCGTCCTCATCGGTGTCGCCGCCGCACTGCGCACCGAGGCGCTCGTCTACGGCGGCGTGGCCACCGCGGTCATGGGGCTTGCCCTCCTGCTGGCCCGCCGGCGGGCGCGCGCCTTCGTCGCCGGCGCGTGTGTCGCCGCCGGATTGGCCACGATGGTGGTGGGCAACGCCGCGCTGGAGACGGCGACGGTCGGCTCGACCCTGCGCGTTGGGCGAGCGACGGGCGCGGTGGTGCAAACCGCCGAGGCCACCGGACATTCCCGCGTCGACGAGGCGATCATCACGCTGGCGTCGCCGATCGCGTCGGTGACCCGCGGCGCCGAAGCCGCCGCGCTTGCGTTACTGGTGGCGTTACTGGCGTTCGCCATCCTGACCGCCAAGAGGCGCGAGGCCGGCTTCCCAGCCCGCGCCGCGGGCGCCGGTGTCGCCGCCCTCTTTGTCGGCCGGCTCGCGGGTGGGCTCGACTTCGTTCCAGGGCTGGTCGCCGCCGCGCCGCTCGCGGCCGTCGGGCTCGTCCACGGTTGGTCGACGCGGCCGGGCCGGATCGCCGTCGGCGCGGTGACCGCCGCCCTGCCATTGGTGTGGGCGTTCCAATTCCAGGGCGGCGCCGGGCCGCAATGGGGCGGGCGCTACATCCTCACGACGGGACTCGTCCTGACGGTCGCCGGCGTGGTCGCCTTGCCACTCCTCGTGCGCTGGGCGCGGATCGAGGTCGTCGCGCTGAGTGTCGCGGTGACCGTGCTCGGTCTGGCGTGGCTCTCGGTGCGGTCGCATTCCGTGGCCGACGCCGCCCAGGCGCTGGATCGGCGACCCGAGCCGGTCGTCGTGTCACGAGTGGCGTACTTGGCGCGCGAGGTCGGGGCGACGTACGGCGACAAGCGATGGCTTACGGCCGTCACCGATGCCGACTTCAAGGAGGCGATGACGGTCCTGCGCCGGGCGGGCGTCGACCGGTTCGCCGAGGTGCGGATCATGCCGCCGACGGGGCCCGGTTCCGGCGCGACGGCGGTCCGGTTCTTTCCTGGCCTCTACCTATCGGTCCGGAGTGTCGCGGTCAGCTGAAAGAACATACGTTCGCAATCACACACGTGGCATTATGATCCGGCTATATGGCTGATCAGCTGGTGGTCCGGGGAGCCCGGGAGCACAACCTCAAGAACGTCGACCTCGAGCTCCCTCGCGACAAGCTGATCGTCTTCACCGGCCTGTCGGGGTCGGGCAAGTCGTCCCTCGCCTTCGACACCATCTACGCCGAGGGCCAGCGCCGCTACGTCGAGTCGCTCAGCGCCTACGCCCGCCAATTCCTCGGGCAGATGGACAAGCCGGATGTCGACTTCATCGAGGGCTTGTCGCCCGCGATCTCGATCGACCAGAAATCGGCGTCGCGCAACCCACGGTCGACGGTCGGCACCATCACCGAGGTCTACGACTACTTGCGGCTGTTGTTTGCCCGCATCGGTGTGCCGCATTGCCCGAACGACGGCACGGTCGTCACTCGCCAGACGCCTCAGCAGATCGTCGACCGCATTCTCGAGCTCCCGGAAGGCGCGCGGTTCCAGGTGCTGGCGCCCGTCGTGCGCGGCCGCAAGGGCGAGTACGAGGGCCTCATCGACGACCTGGCCAATCAGGGTTACGTACGGGCGCGTATCGACGGCGACGTCTACGACATCGGCAGCGGCGAGCGGCCCAAGTTGGCGCGCTACGAGCAGCACACGATCGAGGTCGTCGTCGACCGACTCGTGAAGCGCGACGGCATCGAGCGCCGGCTCACCGACTCGTTGGAGACCGCGCTCAAGCTGGCCGAAGGCGTGGCCGAAGTGCAGCTCGTCCCCAAGGAGGGCGAGGAAGAGGCCGAAACGCTCACGTTCAGCCAACACCTGGCGTGTCCCGTGTGCGGCTACTCGATGGAGGAGCTGGCGCCGCGCAACTTCTCGTTCAACTCGCCGTACGGCGCGTGCCCGCACTGCGTCGGCCTGGGCACGCGGTACGAGGTCGATCCGGAGCTGGTCGTCCCGGATCAAGATCTGGCGATCGACCAAGGAGCCTTCGCGCCCTGGTCGGGGACGCGCGGCGAGTACTTCCATCGCGTGCTCGCGGCCGTCGCCGAAACGTACGGCTTCAAAACCACGACGCCGTTCGGCCGGCTCAAGAAGGCCGACCAGAAGGTTTTGCTGTACGGCTCGGGAACCAAGCAGGTGCACGTGCAGTACCGCAACCGGTACGGGCGCACGCGGAGCTACCACACGCATTACGAGGGCATCGTTCCGTACCTCCAGCGCCGGCACTCCGAGGCCGAGTCCGATCACACGCGCGAGCAGATCGAGGGCTACATGCGCGAGGTGCCGTGCCCCGACTGCGGCGGCGCCCGCCTCAAGCCCGAGTCGCTCGGTGTCACGGTCGGCGGCCTCAACCTCTTCCAGGTGTGCGACCTCTCGATCGCCAAGGCCGCGGTCGCGCTGGGCGCGCTCGAACTGTCGGAGCGCGACCGCATGATCGCCGAGCAGGTGACGAAGGAGGTCAATGCGCGGCTCAAGTTCCTGCTCGACGTCGGCCTCGACTACCTCACGCTGAATCGGTCGGCCGGCACGCTGGCGGGTGGCGAAGCGCAGCGCATCCGGTTGGCGAGTCAGATCGGCAGCGGTCTCGTCGGCGTGCTGTACGTGCTGGACGAGCCGTCGATCGGCCTGCACCAGCGCGACAACCGGCGTCTGCTCGACACGCTGATTCGCCTGCGCGACCTCGGCAACACGGTGATCGTCGTCGAGCACGACGAGGAAACGGTGCGCATCGCCGACCACGTTGTCGACATCGGGCCCGGCGCGGGCGAGCACGGCGGCGAGGTCGTCGTGTCCGGCAGCGTCGACAAGCTGCTCAAGTCGAAGAAGTCGATGACGGGTCAGTACCTGTCGGGCAAACGCAGCATCCCCGTCCCGGAGATGCGGCGCGAGCCGAACGACCAGTGGCTCGTCGTGCGCGGCGCCAAGGAGCACAACCTCAAGGACATCGACGTCGAGTTCCCGCTGGGAACGCTCACGTGCGTTACCGGCGTGTCGGGATCGGGCAAGTCCACCCTGGTCAACGACATCCTGCTCAAGTCGTTGATGCAGAAGATCTACAAGTCGAAGATGCCGCCGGGTCGCCACAAGGGCATCGACGGCGACGAGTTCCTCGACAAGGTCATCAGCATCGATCAGTCGCCGATCGGCCGCACGCCGCGCTCGAATCCCGCCACCTACACCGGCGTGTTCGACCACGTCCGCAAGCTGTTCAGCCAGACGGAGGAGTCGCGCATCCGCGGCTACATGCCCGGTCGGTTCTCGTTCAACGTGAGCGGCGGGCGCTGCGAAGCCTGCGCGGGCGACGGCACGATCAAGATCGAGATGCACTTCCTGCCCGACGTGTACGTGCCCTGCGAGGTGTGCAAGGGCGCTCGCTACAACCGCGACACGCTCGACATCTCGTTCAAGGGCAAGAACATCGCCGAAGTGCTCGACATGCCGTGCGAGGAAGCGCAGCACTTCTTCGCCAACCAGCCGGTGATCGCCCGCCACATGCAGACGATCACCGACGTCGGCCTCGGGTACGTGCGCCTCGGGCAGCCGGCGCCCACGCTGTCCGGCGGCGAGGCCCAGCGGGTGAAGCTGGCCAGCGAGCTGTCGAAACGGTCGACCGGCCACACGATCTACCTGCTCGACGAGCCGACCACCGGCCTGCACTTCGAGGACATCCGCAAGCTGCTCGGCGTGCTGTCGCGGCTGGTCGACCAGGGCAATACCGTGCTGGTGATCGAGCACAACCTCGACGTCATCAAGACCGCCGACTGGGTCATCGACCTGGGTCCTGAGGGCGGCGACGGCGGGGGACTGGTCGTCGTCGAGGGCACGCCGGAGGCGGTGGCCAAGCACGCCGACAGCCACACCGGGCGCTTCCTCAAGCCCCTCCTCGCCTAAACCTCAGATCGCGCCCGAATTGTGCCGATAGAGAGGCGTGCACCGGGTCGCGCGCGCTGTTCTGTACATGGGGACTGCGGGCACCGTGCTGGCCTTCGCCAAGCTCCACGCTGCCCTGGTCGGCGACTACGACTTCACCGCCTCGTTCCGTTTCGCCTGGTCGCTCGCCTACATCGCCACCCTCTGCATCGCCGCCTACGCCGTCGGCCTGCCTGATCGCACCGGCACGACCAAGCGGGCGCTCCCGGCCGCGCTCGTCGCCGGTGGCGTTGCCGCCGCGACCGTGTCAGTCGCCCAGCTCGTGTTGGGCTCTGCCCTTCTCCCGCGGTTCGTCGTGTTCTCGTCGGCGGCGGTGCTCGTGCCCTTCGACGCACTGTGCAGCCTGCTCGCCGCCGGCGGTCGCGAGCGACGCGAGCAGCGTGAGCGGGTCGTCGTGATGGCGTCGGAAGACGAGGCGCTCGCGCTCCTCCGGGATGTCAACGATGCGCCCGAGCGCGCCGCCACGGTTGTGTGGGCCCTGCGGCCCGACGACGGCGAGGTCGACCTGCTGGAGGCGGCCCGCAACACGAATGCCACCGTCGTCGTGCTCAACCGCGCGTCGCAGGCCGACGACGCGGTTGTCGCCCAGGCCGCGGAACTGCACGCGGCCGGCGTGCGCGTGCGTTCGCTGTCGCGCTTTTACGACGAGTGGCTTGGGAAGCTCCCGATCGGCGAGCTGCACCGCGGCTCGCTCTTGTTCGACATTCAGGAGCTGCACAGCGCCACCTACGTGCGCGTGAAGCGACTGTTCGACATCGCCATCGGTCTGGTTGGCGTGGCCGCCCTCGGTGTTCTGGCCCCGATGATCGCGGTGGCCAACCGCTTCGGCAATCGCGGGCCGCTGTTGTATCGCCAGCCCCGCGTCGGCAAGGGCGACGTCGTGTTCGACATGCTCAAGTTCCGCACGATGCGCGAGGCGCCGGCGGGCGCACCGACCACGTGGACGACCGAGGACGATCCGCGCATCACGCCGATCGGCCGCTGGTTGCGCCGCACGCACCTCGACGAGCTGCCGCAGATGATCAACATCCTCCGCGGCGATCTGTCGCTGGTCGGGCCGCGGCCTGAGCAGCCGAACTACGTCGAGGACCTCACCGAGAAGATCCCGTTCTACGCGGTGCGTCACATGGTGCGGCCCGGTCTCACCGGCTGGGCCCAGGTCAAGTATGCGTACGGCGCGTCGGCGTTCGACGCCGTCGAGAAGCTGCAATACGAGTTCTTCTATCTCCGCCACCAGGGCTTGGCGCTCGACGCTCGCATCGTCGCCCGGACGATCCGCCACGTCCTCGGTCGCGAGGGTCGCTGACTCAGCCGTAGAGCACGTCGTACGTCGCGCTGCGTAGGCCCCGTCCGTACCGGGTGTAGTCGCCGCGAACGACGCGGCTGAGGACCGGGGCGATGCGCCTGACGCGCGAGCGAGGCAAGTCGGCCCGGAACTGCAAGTGGGCGACCTTGCCGGCGAGGAGCGCGCGGCGCGCGTCGGTGAGCAGTTCGGCCGTCTCGAGGCGATGCAACGCGGCCTCGAACTGGCGCAGTTCGTGCTCGCGGACGTCGGTGCGCCGCCGCCGCTCGGCCAGCACGGTTGCCAGCCGCCGGGCCGGGACGCCCTGCACGTTGCCGCCGTGCACGCGGTAGCCGATCAGCGGGTCGTCGAGTAGCGGCACGTCGCCGATCGCGCTGGTGAGCAGCGCGATCCATACGTCGTGGAAGCCGTCGAGCGACATCGGCAGGAGGACGGCCCGCAAGTCGGCGCGGAAGGCGAGCGTCGCCCCGGTGACGAAGTTGCCCCGCACCAGGCTCTCGAACGTCTCACCGTGGGCGACGCGACGCCGGTCGGTCGGCCCGAACGGCATCTGGGCCAGGAGGCGCTCGCCGCTCGGCGCGCTGGCTTCGTCGATCAACTCGGCGTCGCTGAAGACGGCGGCGGCGTGACCGTCGGCCATGGCCGCCTCGACGCGCGCCAGCTTGTCGGCGCGCCACACGTCGTCTTGGTCGGCGAGGGCGATCACGTCGCCGGTTGCCGCGGCGATCGCCCGCTCGAAGTTCCCGGTGACGCCCAACCGCGTGCCTTCCTGGAGCACGCGCACGTCGACACCTGCTCGATCGGCGGTGGCGCGCACGACGGCGACGGTGTCGTCCTCGGACCCATCGTCGCTGATCACGATCTCGTCGGGCGGGCGATGCTGGTCGATGATGCTCTGCAACTGGGCGCCGACGAACCGCTCGCCGTTGTAGGTCGCCATGGCGACGGTGATCCGGCGCGCCGGCGTCATGTGACGGGCGGGCTCGGCTCGGTGCGCGAAGGCGGCGCGCTGTATTGCGACCCAGAACAGGATGAGGAGGAGTACCTGCGCGCCGAGTGTCGTGGCCGCGGCACCGGTCATCCCGAACAGCGGGATCATGACGAGATTGGCCGAGAGGTTCAGGCCGGCGGCGGCCATCGAGATGGCCGCGAGGCCGCGGTCGCGCTGTAGCGCGATGTACAGCGGATGGAGCGAGGCCGCCAGCGCGTTGACCGCGGTGGCGACGAGGAGAATCACGAGCGGGGTGCGACCGGCGGTGTAGCCGTCGCCGAAAACCGTCGGGACGAGCAGCCAGGCGATCGGGATGGTCGCCGCGATGACGGCCGCGGCCATGAAGCCGGTTCGCAGCGCGCGGGCGCGCAGTTCGGCGAAGGCGGCCGGCCGGTCACGGAGGACTCGGGCAGTCAGCGGCACGAAGCCGACGACCGACAACCCGACCAGCGTGATCCACGCGTTCGGGATGCGGTACATGGCGGCGTAGATTCCGGCCTCCCGCGCCGTGTGGAACGCGGCGAGGAGGATCGTGTCGGTTGATGCGGTGACTTGATCGGCCAAGACTGCGCCGAGCATCCAGCCGTTGAGCGACGCCGGGTTGGCGTCGCCGCCGCGTGGCAAGCGATTCAGGAACAGGGATGCGCAAAGTGCGGCGGCATACGCGATGGCGATCACCATCGATGCGGTCTGCTCGGTGCTGGCGATTGCCCCGCCGACGAGCAGCAACGAGCCCTGGATGATGGCGGGGACGCCAGCCCGGGCGCCATGGTGGCGGCCCAACGCGATCCAGTCGCGCGCCATGCCGCGGCCGACGATGGCCATCGCGAGCGGCGCCAGTGCTGCGTGCCCGGTGGCGACCGTCACGACGATGTAGATCGCGGCGGCGGCGAGGCTCAAGCGGGTACGCAAGCCGACGAGTCCGTGCAAGCCCTGCGTGTCGCCGCTGGCGGCGACATCGCGTGCACCACGGACGGATGCGCCCCAGTCGGCGACGAGCCCGGCGTAGCGGCAGATGAGGAACGCCACCGCGACCCGACCGAACGAGGAGGCGCCGAGCTCGCGAGCGAGGAGCACGAACCCGCCGAATTCGGTTCCCTGCCCGGCGACACGAAGGAGGAGCAGTCGCGCGCCCACGCGGCGCCACTCACCCAACAACGACGTCTCGGCCGGCGGTTCGGCGGGCGGAGTTGTGGCCACGGCTCGATGCAGCGTAGGTGGCGTTGTCACCTGCACCGATGCCGTAGCTGGCACACTGCGGCAGGTGGCGAGTTCGGAACCGCAGGTTGACGTCGTGATCTTGACGTGGAACGACGGCGACCGTCTGGCCATCGCGGTCGCCTCGGCGCTTGGGTCCACCGGCGTGCAGCCGCACGTGTACGTCGTCGACAACGGCTCGGAGCCGCCGGCAACGGTGCCGCCCGGTGTCGAGTTGATCCGCAACGCGGCAAACCGCGGTGTTGCGCCCGCTCGCAACCAAGGGGCGCGCGCCGGCGCAAACGGCCTCGTGTGCTTTCTCGACAGCGACGCTCGTCTGCATCCCGGTTGCCTGGCGCAACTGGCGGAGCCGCTGCTGGCGGACCAGTCGATCGTGTTGTCGGCGCCGGTATTCAGCGACCAGGCGCCGGCCGCCAGCGCGGGGAAAGCACCGACGCTGTACCGCAAGGTGCTGCGCGTCGCCGGGGCGACGTCCGACTACGACCAAGCGCCTGATATGTCGCGGCCGTACTGGGACGTCGACTTCGCCATCGGCGCGTGCCAACTGTTCCGCCGCGACGCGTTTGCCGCCGTCGACGGACTGGACGAGTCGTACTTCTACGGTCCGGAGGATGTCGACTTCTGCCTCCGCCTGCGCGAGCGCGGCGGCCGGGTGGTGCAGGTGCGCGATGCCGGGTGCGATCACCCGCCCCGCCGACGCTTTCGCAAGCCGCTGTCGCGGCGGGGCGCGCAACACGCGTGGGCGGTGCTGCGCCACTTATGGCGCCACCGCGGGTTCAGTCGGCGCATGCGGTGATCGACGTCGTCGCCGTCGCCTACGGGAGTGCGGAGGCGATCGGACGCTGTATTGACGCGACGACGACGATTCCCGAGCGCGGGCGCGTCGTTGTCGTCGATCACGGCGACGACGGGTCGGCGGACATCGCCGCCGGGCGCGGCGCGGAGGTTGTTCGCGACCCCACCAACCCCGGGTTCGGCGCCGGCCAAAACCGCGGCGTGGGCGCGACCTCGGCCGAGTACGTGCTGTTGCTCAATCCCGACGCGTTGGTCGACGGCGCCGCGGTTGGTCGCGGCGCCGCCCTGCTGCGTGCGCAGACCGATGTCGCGATGGTGCAGGGGGTGATCGTCGGGTCCACCAGTGGTGAAGCGGAGCGCAGTCGCGGCGACGAACTTGGGCCGCTCCATTTGTGGGGCCGGGCGCTGCGACTGCGCCGGTTGCTGCGCGTGGGGATCGTGCGCGCCGTCGCCCGCCGGGTTCCCGCCTTGGCCGATCACGTCGATCGTGAGCCCGCCGAGGTGGAGGACGTCGAGTGGCTCGCGGCCACCGTCGTGTTGGTTCGCCGAGCGGCGTTCGACGCGGTTGGAGGATTCGACGCGTCGCGGTACTTCCTTTACGGCGAAGACCTCGACCTGTGTCGACGGCTGCGCGCGGCGGGCTGGCGGCTGGTGGCTGTCCCCGAACGCTGGGCGACCCACGTGAGCGGCGGGTCGTCGGCCTCGTCGTGGCTGCGGGAGACGGAATGGTGGCGGGGGACGATGGCCTTCGCGGCGCGTTGGTGGCGCGGTGGGCCGTTCGCCGCCGCGGTGCTGGCTGCCGTGGCGCGGTGGGTGCCGCTGGCGGTTCGGTCGCCGTCGCGGGCGGGCGCCGCGTGGCGCGCCCTTGTCGGTGACGCGGTACGAGCTAGACGATCGCGAGCATCCGCTCCAGCGCGACCTTCGCCTGGGTAGCGGTGTCGGCGTCCACCGTGATGCGGTTGACGACGGTGCCGGCCACGAGGTTCTCGAGCACCCAGCAGAGATGGGCGTCGTCGATGCGGAACATCGTCGAGCACGGGCAGATCAGCGGATCGAGCGAGACGACGGTCTTGTCCGGCGTCTCGTTGGCCAGCCGTTGCACGAGGTGGATCTCGGTCGCGACGGCGATCGTGCTGCCGGCCGGCGCGGCGTTGACCGCCTTGATGATGTAGTCGGTCGAGCCGACCTGGTCGGCCAGCATCACGGTCTCGCGGGCGCACTCGGGGTGGGCGATGACGATGCCGTTCGGGTGCTCGGCGCGGAACGCGTCGACGTGTTCGGGACGGAAGCGTTGGTGGACCGAGCAGTGGCCCTTCCAGAGCAGGAACGTGGATTCCTTCACATCCTTCTCGTCCAAGCCGCCGAGGTCGAAGCGCGGGTTCCACACGCGCATGTCGGCCTCGGTGAAGCCGAGTTGGAAGCCGGTGTTGCGGCCGAGGTGCTGATCAGGGAAGAAGAGGACCTTGTCGCCGCGCGCCAGGGCCCAGGTGAGCACGGCCTTGGCGTTGGACGACGTGCACACCGCGCCACCGTTGCGGCCGACGAACGCCTTGAGGGCGGCCGAGCTGTTCATGTACGTGATCGGCACGAGGCGGTCGACGTCGGTGACGGCGGACAGCTCCTCCCACGCCTCTTCCACCGACTCGATGTCGGCCATGTCGGCCATGGAGCAGCCGGCGTTGAGGTCCGGGAGGATCACTTGCTGGTGCTCGCCGGTCAGGATGTCGGCCGATTCGGCCATGAAATGGACGCCGCAGAACACGATGTACTCGGCGTCGTGCTGCTGGGCCGCCATCCGGGACAGCCCAAAGCTGTCGCCCCGTGCGTCGGCCCACCGCATGACCTCGTCACGCTGATAGTGGTGGCCGAGGATGTATAGGCGTGATCCGAGGGCGTCCTTGGCGGCCCGGATGCGCGTGGCAAGGTCGTCGGGTGTGGCTGCCGTGTAGCTGTCTGTGAGCGGCTGCTGGAGCCGAAGCATGTTGAACCCCCAAGGGGAGGCTCCGATTACTGGCCGGCGGGGACAGCCTGGTCGCCCATCCGCGGGGTTGTCGGCCTCGGAGCTGGATATGTCGCCACATGCCAGGGTGGCGTTGTTGCAGTGTAGATCTGAGAATCTACTTACCGTGAGTTTCAACCGTCCCGCCGCTGGAACGATTCCGGACAAGCCCGGCTCGTACCAGTTCAAGGACGCCGACGGTCGCATCATCTACGTCGGTAAGGCCAAGTCGCTCCGGTCGAGACTCTCGAACTATTTCGGGCCACCGTCGACGCTGCTGCCGCGGACGGCGCAGATGATGGCCGCGGCCAAGAGCGTCGAGTGGATCCAGGTCGGCGGCGACGTCGAGGCGTTGATGCTCGAGTACACGCTGATCCAGCAGCACCAGCCGCGGTTCAACGTGCGGTACCGCGACGACAAGAGCTACCCGTTCATGGCGATCACGCTCGACGACGAGTGGCCCCGGGCGATGGTGATGCGGGGGGCGAAGCGTAAGGGCGTGCGCTACTTCGGTCCGTACGGCCACGCTTACGCGATCCGCGAGACGCTCGACCTTCTGTTGCGGACGTTCCCGATCCGCACGTGTTCGGACAACAAGTTCGACCGCCACCATCGCGGCGGGCGGCCCTGCTTGCTGTTCCACATCGAGAAGTGCAGTGGGCCCTGCGTCGGCGAGATCGACAAGGAGCGCTACGACGCGTTGGTCGACGAGCTCATCGAGTTCCTCGACGGCGACACCGCGCCGGTCGTGCGACGGCTCGATGCCGACATGAAGGAGTCGGCGTCACGGCTCGAGTTCGAACGAGCGGCGCGATTGCGCGATCGGTTGACGGCGGTGCGCAAGGCCATCGAGAAGCAGACGATGGTCACCGAGCGACCCGAGGATCTCGACGTGATCGGGTTGGTCGACGACGAGCTCGAGGCCGCGGTGCAGGTGTTCTACGTTCGCCGAGGTCGTGTCGTCGGCCGCAAGGGCTTCGTCCTCGACAAGGTGGAGGATCTCAACCCGTCCGAGCTGATCGGGCACGTGCTGCTGCACATGTACGGCTCGCCCGGCCCGCTCGGCGTCCCGCGCGAGGTGCTGGTCCCGAGCCCGCCCGAGGACCCGACCACGTACGAGGCGTGGCTGGAAGGGGTCCGCGGCGCGCGCGTCACGGTGCGGGTGCCCCAGCGGGGGGACAAGCGCGCCTTGCAGGCGACGGTGACGCGCAATGCCGCCGAGGAGTTCACCCGGCACCGGCTCAAGCGGTCGGCCGACCACAACTCGCGAGCGCGGGCGCTCAACTCGTTGCAGGAGGCGTTGTCGCTACCCGAAGCGCCCCTGCGTATCGAGTGCTTCGACATGAGCCACATCCAGGGCAGTGACTACGTCGGCTCGATGGTCGTGATGGAGGACGCGCTGCCGCGGAAGAACGACTACCGGCGCTTCAAGGTCAAGACCGTCGGCGGCAACGACGATTATGCGGCGATGGAGGAGGTCCTCACGCGGCGGTTCACGGCCCTGCTGGCCGAGCGCGACCGCGTGTTCGAGGCGGGCCAGAAGATCCCGAAGTTTGCGTACCCTCCGCAGCTGTTGCTCGTCGACGGGGGACGCGGGCAGCTCAACGTGGCGGTGCGCGTCTTGGAGGATCTCGGTCTCGAGGATGAGATTCCAGTCGCCGCGCTGGCCAAGCAGTTCGAGGAGGTGTGGCTCCCGGGCGCGACCGAGCCGGTGCGCATCGCCCGTCAATCCGAAGCGCTGTACCTGCTGCAACGGATTCGCGACGAGGCGCACCGGTTCGCGATCACGTACCACCGCCAGTTGCGGGGCAAGCGCATGACCAAGTCGGTGCTCGATGAGATCGCCGGGCTCGGGCCGGGTCGGCGCAAGCGCCTGATCGCCGAGCTCGGGGGCGTGACCGCGGTGAAGGCGGCGACGATCGAGCAGTTGCACGCCCTGCCCTGGTTGCCCGACAAGGTTGGCGACGCGGTGTACGCCAAGATCCATGGCGGGTGAGTGGGAAGCCACTGCGTCGTGGTGGCAGGACAACTTCACGGAAGGCGTCGACGCCGAGTACGTCGAGCAGATCATCCCGCTCGCGGTGTCGCACGCGGCCGGGTGCGCGCGCGTCCTCGACGTTGGCTGCGGGGAAGGCCAGTTGTCGCGCGCCATCGGTGCGGTCGGCATCGATCCCGTCTGGCCGCAACTCGTCGTGGCCCGTGAGCGCGGCGGCGTCTACGCCCGGGCGGCGGCGGGCGCGCTCCCATTCGACGCCGGCGTCTTCGACGCCGTCCTCGCCTGTCTCGTGTTCGAGCACATCGATGACGCCGCCGGCGCCATCGATGAGGTTGGTCGGGTGCTGCGGCCGGGCGGTCGGTTCTTGTTCTTCTTGAACCACCCGCTGTTGCAGACACCGGGGTCGGGATGGATCGACGACCACATTCTCGAAGAGCAGTACTGGCGGATCGGCCCCTACCTCGTCGAGGACAAGACGCTCGAGGAAGTCGACAAGGGCGTGTTCCTACCCTTCGTCCACCGCCCTCTCTCGCGCTACGTGAACTTGCTCGCGGCGGCCGGGATGCTCATCACCTACATGGAGGAGCCGGCGCCCCCGCCCGGCTTCCTGGCGAGGGCGCCCGAATACCGGGAAGCCGCCACCATCCCCCGCCTCCTCTTCCTCCGCGCCGAAAAGCGCTAACCGTTCTTTGATTCCTTGGCGACTTCTCACGCCAGCAAGGAATCAAAGAATCACCGCGAGGACGAGAAGGCTTCGAGCAGCTCGGCACTTGTCCGGCGGTGGTCCTTCACGATGTCGTGCCAGTCGTACCGGAGGACGATGTTGCCGTCGAGCGTCACGCGGTTCTGCTTGCGGTGGTCTCGACGCCGCGCCGTCTCGGACGCATGGACGCTCCACCCATCGACCTCGATGCAGATACGCAGGGCGGGCCAGAGGAAGTCGAGCCGCCACTCGCTCTCCTTGCCCCAAACCACCTCGCACACGGGTTCGGGCAGGCCGAGACGACGGAACAGCTGGCGAGCGCGGATCTCGAGTTCGCTCGGCGTGATGCGGTTGGTCACGTTGAGTGCGTCGAGGATCGCCCGCATGACGCCGACTCCGCGGCGGCCTCGCTCGGCGAGCCGATCGACTTCGGCGGCGAGACCCGGCCACGTGACGAGCTTCTTGCCGACCGCTTCGCGCGCAAGCACCTCGACCTGGTCCCGTCCGAGGCGGGCACCCGCATCCACGAGAGCGCGAAGCGGGTTCGTCGTAGGGATACCGCGGACGATCGAAACGGTCGCGCTCTGAATGTCGAGTGAGCGATACACCTTGACGCCATTCAGCTTCATCGACCGATGGGTCGGAACGGTGACTTCGATTAGCTCAAGGGTCCTCGGCCCGACACCTCGAAGCCACAACGCAGTTGCGTGGGACGCGACCGCTTCGGCACCGAGGGCAAGGACCGCAGCCAAGATGTCCTGCTCCGGCGACCACGGAGAGCCGGCGATGAGGTACACGTCAGGGTGGCGAAGGACCCACCGGCCGTGGCGGAGTTCGTTGACGATGAATGCCTCGGTGAAGCCTCGAGCGAGGACTTGTGAGCGTTCTAGGAGCCCGTATTGCCGGGACGCGAGCAGTCTCAGCTGCTTCTTTGATTCTTTGCTGGCGCCAGAAGTCGCCAGAGAATCAAAGAACGCAGGGGGCTTTGTCTGCATGCCACCCAGAGTCCCAGGGAGGTGTGAGAATTGGTAGAGAGAAGATGAGTGAGTTTCTGATCATCACTGGGATGAGCGGCGCCGGGCGGACGACGGCGGCGGACACGCTCGACGACCTGGACTGGTTCGTGATCGACAACATGCCGATCGAATTGGTCGGCAAGGTGGCTGAGCTCGTCGGCCGGCCCGGCAGCGAAACCGAGCGGGTCGCCCTCGTGATCGGGCGCGAGGCGGGCGACGATGTCGAGCACCTCGCCGAGGCGATGGCCCAGCTCAAGCGCCACGGTGCCCGCGTCCGCACCCTCTTCCTTGACGCGGCCGACGACGTGCTCGTCCGCCGCTTCGAGAACAACCGTCGCCGGCACCCGCTCCACGGCGAGAGCCTGGGCGGCAACATCGCCGACGAGCGGGCTCGCCTCACGCCGGTCCGCGACATCGCCGACGTCGTGATGGACACCAGCGAGCTCAACGTGCACCAGCTCCGCGACCGGCTCGTCGAGTTGTTCGGCCGCGACGATCCCTCCGCCATGCAGACCGCGCTCGTCTCGTTCGGGTACAAGCACGGGATGCCGCTGGACGCCGACCTGGTGTTCGACTGCCGCTTCCTCCCGAACCCGCATTGGATCGACGAGCTGCGACCGCTCACCGGTCTCGACGAGCCGGTTCGCGAGTACGTCCTCGGCCAACCCGAGACCAAGCAGTTCCTCGACAAGCTCGACGACCTGCTCGTGTTCCTCCTGCCGAACTACGTGAACGAAGGCAAGTCGTACCTCACGATCGCCATCGGCTGTACCGGTGGGCATCACCGCTCCGTCGTGTTGGCCGAAGAGGTCGCCGACACGCTGCGCCGCAACGGCTTTGACCCCGCGGTCATGCATCGCGACGTCAGCAAGTGACCTACTAGTGCCCCGCGTCGTCGCCATCGGTGGTGGCCACGGACTGGCGGCGACCCTGCAAGCCGTCCGTCAGTACGCCGACGACATCACCGCCATCGTGTCGGTCGCCGACGACGGCGGCTCGAGCGGCCGCCTTCGCGAGGCGATGGGCATCCCGGCGCCCGGCGACCTGCGGCGCTGCCTCGTCGCCCTCGCCGCGCCCGATTCTCTGTGGGCGCTGGTGTTCGAGCACCGCTTCGACAGCGGGGAACTCGAGGGTCACGCCCTCGGCAACCTGATCATCGCCGGCCTCACCAACGTCACCGGCGACTTCACGCTCGCTCTCGAGGAGGCCGCCCGCCTCGTCAACGCCGCCGGCCACGTCCTCCCGGCGACCACGGTGCCCGTCGTCCTCAAGGCCGACGCCGCCACCGGCGAGATCGAAGGCCAGGTCAACGTGCAGAACGCCGGCCGACTGTCAGCGGTCAGCCTGGTCCCGCCCGACCCGCCGGCGCCCCAGGCCGCCCTGGACGCCATCGCCGCTGCCGACCAGATCGTCATCGGTCCCGGATCGCTCTTCACCAGCGTGCTGGCCGCCGTGGTCGTGCCCGACATCCGCCAGGCCCTGGCGGCTACCCGGGCGCAAAAGGTCTACGTCGCCAACCTGCGGCCCCAGATCCCCGAAACAGCCGGGTACGACGTCGACGCCCACGTGGATGCGCTGGTTGCCCACGGGCTCGACGTGGACGTCGTGCTGGCTCACACGCCTGAGCGGCCGGTGGCCCGCGACGACGGAATGGCCCACGATCCGGCTCGACTGGCGCAGGCACTCCAGGATCTGGTGCGATAGGTCCATGACGGTACGCGTAGGCATCAACGGGTTCGGGCGGATCGGCCGCAACTTCTACCGGGCGATCAAGAAGTCCGGCGCAGACATCGACGTGGTGGCGGTGAACGACCTGGTCCCGCCGGCAACCAACGCGCACCTCCTCAAGTACGACAGCACGCACGGTCGCCTGGGCGAAGAGGTCACGACCGACGGCGACACGATCACCGCAGGCCGCGACTCGTTCAAAGTGCTCGCCGAGCGCGATCCGAAGGCGCTGCCGTGGGGCGACCTCGGCGTCGATGTCGTGATCGAGTCCACCGGCTTCTTCACCGAGCGCGACGCGGCCGCCGCCCACATCGAAGGCGGCGCCAAGCGCGTCATCATCAGCGCGCCGGCCACCGGTGCCGACGCCACCTTCGTCGTCGGCGTCAACGACGACAGCTTCGATCCCGACAAGCACGTCGTGGTGTCCAATGCGTCGTGCACCACGAACTGTTTCGTGCCGATGGTCAAGGTGCTCGACGATGCGTTCGGCATCGAGCGCGGCCTGATGACCACGGTGCACGCGTACACGAACGACCAGAACCTCCTCGACCTCGCCCACAAGGACTTGCGGCGGGCGCGTGCGTCGGCGATCAACATCACGCCGGCGTCAACCGGGGCGGCCCGAGCGACGTCGCTGGTGCTCGAGTCGATGAAGGGCAAGCTGGACGGCACCGCCCTCCGAGTGCCGGTGCCCGACGGGTCGATCACCGACTTCGTCGGCATTCTCAATCGGGATGTGTCGGTCGAGGAGATCAACGCCGCGTTCGCGGCGGCCGCCGCGTCCGGGCCCCTCAGCAAGGTGCTCGTCTACAGCGAGGACCCGATCGTGTCGTCGGACATCGTCGGCTCCGCCGCGTCGTGCACGTTCGACGCGCCGCTCACGATGGCGATGGGCAATCTGGTGAAGGTCCTGGGTTGGTACGACAACGAGTGGGGCTACTCGAACCGCTTGGTCGACCTCGCTCTCATCGTCGGTTCTTGAACCTCCCGGTCCTCGAGGACCTGCCGGATGCCTCGGGAAAGCGCGTCCTTGTACGAGCCGACTTCAACGTGCCGCTCAACGACGACGGCACCATCGCTGATGACCTGCGGATCCGGGCGGCGCTGCCCACGCTGAACTGGCTCACCGAGCGGGGCGCGCACGTCACCGCGTGCACGCACCTGGGCCGGCCGAAGGGCCAGCCCGACCCTCGTTACCGCGTCGAGCCAGTCCGCGCCCGCCTCAATGAGCTGGCGCCCGGTGTGGAGCTGCTGGAGAACCTGCGTTTCGATCCCGGCGAGGAGGGCAACGACCCGGCCTTCGTCGATCGCCTCGTCGCGGGCCAGGACCTCTACGTCGACGACGCGTTCGGCGCTGCGCACCGGGCCCACGCGTCGATCGTCGGTCCGCCGGCCCGGCTCCCAAGCGCGGCGGGACGCCTTCTGGCCAGGGAGGTTGAGGTTCTCGGCGGCCTCCTGGATGGTCCGAAGCGGCCGTTCGTAGCTGTCCTCGGCGGCGCCAAGGTCAGCGACAAGCTGGCCGTCATCAACGCGCTGCTCAACAAGGTCGACCAGCTCGTCGTCGGCGGCGCCATGTGCTTCACGTTCTTCCTCGCCATAGGCCACCAGGTCGGCGACTCGCTCGTCGAGGTCGACCGCGTCGACGACTGCAAGAAGCTGCTCGATACCGCGGGCGACAAGCTGTTGCTGCCGTCAGACATCACCGCGCTCGGGCCCGACGGCGACGTTCGCCAGGTCGGCCGTTCTATGCCGCCCGGCTACAAGGGCCTCGACATCGGTCCCGGCGCGGCGGCCGAATTCACTGACGCCATCGGCGAGGGACGCACCGTGTTTTGGAACGGGCCGATGGGCGTGTTCGAGGACGAGCGGTTCGCGGCGGGCACGCGAACGGTGGCCCACGCGGTCGCCGAGTGCCGTGGCTTCACCGTCGTCGGCGGTGGCGATGTCGTCAGCGCGGTCAACCAGTTCGGCCTCGCCGACCAGATCGACCACGTGTCCACCGGCGGCGGCGCGTCGCTCGAACTCATCGAGCAGGGTGACCTTCCGGGTCTCGATGCGCTACGAAAGGCTGCCAATGCCTCGTAAACCGTTGATCAGCGGCAACTGGAAGATGCACCACAACCACTTCGACGCGATCCAGCTCATCCAGAAGTTGGCCTTCCGCCTCAACGACGCCGACTACGACGCGGCCGACGTCTCCCTGCACCCGCCGTTCACCGATCTCCGATCGCTTCAGACCGTGATTGACGCCGACAAGTTGCGAATCGTGCTCGGCGCCCAGAACTGCCACTGGGAGGACAAGGGCGCGTTCACGGGTGAGGTGAGCCCGGCCATGCTGGCCAAGCTCAACGTCACCTACGTAATCGTCGGCCACTCCGAACGTCGCGAGATCTTCGGCGAGACCGACGAGTGGGTGAACAAGAAGGTCCACGCCGTCCTGCGCCACGCCATGACGCCGATCATGTGTGTCGGCGAAACCCTCGAAGAGCGCGAGGGGGGCAACACCGACGCCAAGGTCGACGGTCAGGTGCGCGCCGGGTTGGCCGCCGTTGCCGCCGAGGCGGTCGCCGCCATGGTGATCGCCTACGAGCCGATCTGGGCGATCGGTACTGGGCGCAACGCGACGCCCGACGACGCGCAAGCCACCGTTTCCTACATCCGCAGTGTGGTCAAGGACGTCGCCGGCAAGGACGCCGCCAACGACGTTCGCATTCAGTACGGCGGCTCGGTCAAGCCGGCCAACATCGGCGAGCTCATGGCGCAGCCCGACATCGACGGAGCGTTGGTCGGCGGCGCGAGCCTCGAAGCCGACGAGTTCGCGGCGGTCGTGCAGTTCAACGCGACGTAACCGCCGCCTGAACGGTGGCTGCTACCGTGGTTGCGCCATGTTGTTAGAGGATCAACGGAGCCAACCGTGCTGACCGCCGTCATTATCGGTATTCATGTCCTGGTATCGCTCCTGCTCGTGCTGCTGATCCTTTTGCACAGTGGCCGCGGGGGCGGGTTGTCGGACATGTTTGGTGGGGGCATCGGCAGCGCGGCGGCGGGTTCCACGGTGGTCGAAAAGAACCTCGACCGCATCACCGTGGTCACGGCTCTGATCTTCGCTTTCACCACACTCACTCTGGCTATCCGTTTGCAGTAAGGCCCGACGCGCAAGGATGCGCGGACGGGAAAACTCAGAGGAGGTGGTCCGGTGAACAACCGGAAGCCGTTCAGGTGGTTGCTCGCAGTCCTCGCGGTGTTGGCGCTCGTCGCCACTGCATGCGGCGGCAACGACAAGAAGAGCTCATCCGGCGCCGGCAGCGAGGGTAAGCCCCAGAAGGGCGGCGCGCTCGTCGACTACCAGAACTTCTCAACAGGTGAGCCCGATCACATCGACCCAGCGCTGGCCGGCGTGATCGAGGGCTCCCAGGTCACCAACCTCGTTTACGACGGGCTGACCGACATCGACTACAAGACCGGCGACCTCAAGCCGGCTGTCGCTCAGTCGTGGACCAGCAGCGCCGACCTCAAGGAGTGGACGTTCAAGCTCCGCAAGACGAAGTGGTCGGACGGCACGCAAGTGCTGCCGAGCGACTTCAAGTACGCGTGGGAGCGCGTGCTCCTCAAGTCGCTCGCGTCGGAGATCGCCTACCACATCACCGACAACGTCAAGATCGTCGGCTCGGCCGACGTGGCCGCCGGTAAGGCCACGGAGATGTCGGGCCTGGTTGCCGACGATAACGCCATGACACTCAAGATCACGTTGGAAGCGCCGCTCAGCTTCTTGCCGAACATCCTGGCGCACAGCGTGTTCTCGCCGGTTCCCAAGAAGATCGTCTCGGCCCTTCCCGACCAGACCAAGTGGGAGCAGGGCGTGATGATCGGCAACGGGCCGTTCAAGATGACCGAGCCGTGGAAGCACGACCAGTACATCAAGCTCGCCCGGAGCGACAACTACTGGGGCGGCGTTGAGGATCACAAGGCCTACCTCGACACCATCGACTTCGTGATCTCCAAGGATCTCGACTCGGCCTTCGCGGCGTTCGAGGCGGGCACCGGCCAGACCGGCCGCGTGCCGTCGGGTCGCTTCGCCGAGGTCATCGCCAAGTACGCCGGCCACAACACGACGAGCGTCGACCTCCTCGGCACGTACTACTGGGGCTTCAACCAGAAGGACAAGGCCGTCGGCGGCGACGCCAACCTCAAGCTTCGCCAGGCCATCAGCCTGGTGATCGACCGCGATGCGATCAATAAGACCGTCTACAACAACACCCGCAAGGTGGCGACCGGCTTCACGCCCCCGGGCATGCCCGGCTACAAGGCCAACCTGAGCGACATCGCCAAGCGCGACCTGCCTCGCGCTCAGCAGCTGCTCGCCGAGTGGAAGACGGCCAACCGCGGCAAGGCACCGCCGACGATCAAGCTCAACTTCAACGCCGGTGCCGGCCACGAGGGTGTGGCGACGATTGTGCAGGCCAACCTTAAGGAACTCGGCATCAATGCCTCGCTGGCGCCGGGCGACTCGAAGACGTACTTCTCCAACATGCGCAAGGGTCAGGGCCAGCTGCTGCGGGCCGGGTGGATTTACGACTACGTCGCCTACGACAACGGGCTCACCCCGCTGTTCTCGACCGCGGCGATCGGCGGCGACAACCTCGAGCTCTACAGCAACCCGGCGTTTGACCAACTGATCACGCAGGCCCGTGCCACCAAGGACGAGACCCAGCGCAACAGCCTCTACCAGCAGGCGGAGAAGATCGTGCTCGACAACGTCGTCGTGATCCCGCTCACCTGGTACCGCGGTCAGGTCGTGTACGCCAACTCGGTCCACAACGTCATCGAGAGCGCCACGAACTTCGTGGCCTACGACGACATCTGGCTGTCCAAGACGGCGTAGGACGCCGAGCACATGCTCGGCTACATAACTCGGCGCACGCTGATGGTGATACCTGTCGTGTGGGCCGCGCTGTCCCTGCTGTTCCTGCTGTTCTTCGTCGTCCCAGGAGATCCGGTGGATCTCCTGGGCGGCGAGCGGGCGGTGAACGCCACCACCCGCGCCAACATCGAGGCCAAGTTCGGCCTCGATAAACCGTGGTACGACCAGTACGGCGCGTACTGGAACCGCTTGGCCCACGGCGACCTTGGTGACTCGTACCGGAACAATCGGCCCGTCCTTGACGTCCTGAAGGAGAAGGCGCCGACGAGCATCCGACTCGCCATTTGGGCGGTGATTTTCGAAGTGCTGATGGGCGTCACCGCCGGCCTGATCTCGGCCGTAAGGCGGTACTCGTTCATCGACGCCCTCACGACGGTGTCGACCACGATGCTGATCGCCGTACCGGTGTTCGTGCTCGGGTACCTGCTCATCTACATGCTCGGGGTGTACACGTTCCAGCACAAGTTCCCGGCGTGGACGCATTTCAAGACGCAGGGCATCGGGCCGGACCGCTGGCTCCTGTTCTTCATCCCGTGGGGCGATCAATGGCGGTACCTGCTGCTGCCGACGGTCACCTTGGCGTCGGCGTCGACCGCCCTCGTCGCCCGAATGATGCGGGCGACGATGCTCGAGGTGCAGCGGGCGGACTACATGCGGACGGCTCGAGCCAAGGGCCTGATGGAGCGCACCGTCATCCTCAAACACGGGTTGAAAAACGCGATGATCCCTGTGGTCACGCTCATCGGCCTCGACCTGGCCTCGCTGATCGGTTCAGCCATCCTCACCGAGACGGTCTTCAACTGGCCGGGGATGGGCAGCACATTGGCCACCGCGATCCAGTTCCTCGATGCTCCCATCGTGCTGGGTTTCACCCTCGTATTCGTCGTCGCCTACGTGATGATCAATCTCGCCGTCGACGTCAGCTACGCGTTCTTCGACCCGCGGATCCGGTACGGCGGTGACGGGGAATGACGGCACCGATCGCGGCCGTCGAGGTCGAGTCGGCATCCCTGATCACGCCGCGCGGCGACGTGTGGCGCCGCTTCCGTCGCAACAAGCTGGCCGTCATCGGACTCGTGATCATCGCGGTGATGGTGCTCTTCGCGATCCTCGCGCCACTCGTCACGTTCTTCGATCCCGGTAAGTACGATGCCGCCGTCGCCCGCCAGCCACCGAGTCTCAAGCACTGGTTCGGTACGGACTACCTCGGCCGCGATCTCTACACGCGCGTTGTGTTCGGCGCGCGGGTCTCGCTGCGGGTAGGGATCGTGTCGGTGATCATCGCGCTGAGCATCGGGCTGGTGGCGGGCGCGGTCGCCGGTTTCTACGGCGGGTTGATCGACGGGATCGTGATGCGAGTCACCGATGTGTTCCTTGCCTATCCCTACTTGATCGCCGCGATCGCGATCATCAGCGTCGTCGGGCGCAGCGAGACGGCGGTGATTCTCGTGATCGGCCTGCTCGGGTGGATGCCCATCGCCCGCCTGTTTCGGTCGAGCATCCTGTCGATCAAACAGACCGAGTACATCGAAGCGGCGCGAGCGTTGGGCGCCGGCGACCTGCGGATCATCCTTCGCCACATCCTCCCGAACGCGATCCAGCCCGTCATCGTCTTCGGAACGATCTTCGTCGGTACCGCCGTGCTGTCGGAGGCAGCGCTGTCGTTCCTCGGGGTCGGTATCACCGAACCGAAGCCCGCGTGGGGCCTGATGGTCGCCCAGGGCAAGAACTTCCTGTTCAGTTCGCCTCATCTGTTGTTCTTCCCCGGCGCGGCGATCTTCTTGATGGTTACCGCGTTCGTCTTCGTTGGGGACGGGTTGCGCGACGCGCTCGACCCGCGGCTGCGGTCGACGTGACCGCGCTGTTGTCGGTCGACGGCCTGACCGTCGAGTTCGCCACCGACGGTGGCACGGTGCACGCGGTGAGCGACGTCTCCTTCGACATCCACGCCGGTGAGGTCTTCGCCATCGTGGGCGAGTCGGGGTCGGGCAAGTCGGTCACCGCCATGTCGATCCTGCAGATCCTGCCGTCGCCGCCCGCGCACGTACGGGGCGGGGCGATCGTGTGGAAGGGCCAGGATCTGTTGAAGCTCGAGGGCGACGAGCTGCGCGGGATACGCGGGGCCGAGATCGCCATGGTGTTCCAGGATCCGATGACGTCGCTGAACCCGGTGTACACGATTGGGCAGCAGATCGTGGAGATGATCCGGTTACACACGCCCGATCTCACGAAGCAGCAGGCCCGCGCCCGGGCCGTGGAGGTGCTGTCGCTGGTTGGCATCCCGCGCGCCGAGCAGCGGTGCGACGACTACCCGCACCAGTTCTCCGGCGGCATGCGCCAGCGGGCGATGATCGCCATGGCCATCTCGTGCGACCCCGACCTGCTGATCGCTGACGAACCGACGACGGCACTCGACGTCACCGTGCAGGCGCAGGTGCTCGAAGTGCTCGAGCAGGTGCAGAAGGAGACCAAGTCGGCGATCCTGCTGATCACTCATGACCTCGGCGTCGTCGCGGGCATGGCCGACGAGGTGTTGGTGATGTACGGCGGCCGACAAGTCGAGCGCGGGACGGTCGACTCGATCTTCTACCAGCCTGGTCACCCGTACACGCTGGGCTTACTGGAGTCGTTGCCGCGGCTCGACGAGCGGTCGTCGGGGGTGCGGTTGCATCCCATCGCCGGCCAGCCTCCGTCACTCGTCAACCTGCCCACCGGGTGTGCGTTCCATCCGCGTTGTGAGTTCGCGCAACTCCCGGACCCGTGTGCGGGCACGCGGCCCGAGTTGCTCAGCGTGCTGACATCACCCGCCCACCGAGCCGCGTGCCACTTCGCCGATGAGGTGGCGACGCAGTCACCCGACCGCCTCCAGCGCCGAGCGGAGCCCGCGTGACCGACGCGCCGACGCCGATCCTCGAAGCGCGCGACCTGGTCAAGCACTTCCCGGTGCGGGGCGGTTTCCTGCGCCGCGTGCGGGGCGAGGTCCATGCCGTGTGCGGCGTGAGCTTCGAGCTCCATGCCGGCGAGACGCTGAGCCTGGTGGGGGAGTCGGGGTGCGGGAAGTCGACAACGGGCCGCGTTGTGTTGCGGCTGCTCACCGCGACTGCCGGTTCGGTGAAGTTCAAGGGCCAAGAGCTGCTCGGCCTCGACGGGCGCGCCATGCGGGCCGTGCGTGAGGACATCCAGATCGTGTTCCAGGATCCGTATGCGTCCCTGAACCCGCGGATGACGGTGCAATCGCTCATCGCCGAGCCGCTGAAGATCCACCATCAGTACGGCGCGGGTGGCAAACAGCGCGTCGAGGAGTTGCTCCAGCTGGTCGGTCTGAGCCCGGAGCACGCGACGCGGTACCCGCACGAGTTCTCCGGCGGCCAGCGCCAGCGGATCGGCGTCGCCCGCGCGCTCGCCCTCGACCCCGACGTCCTGGTGCTCGACGAGCCGGTGTCGGCCCTCGACGTGTCGATTCAGGCTCAGGTTGTCAACCTGCTCGAAGACCTTCAGGCGCGCCTCGGGCTCGCGTACCTGTTCATCGCCCATGATCTTTCGGTGGTCCGGCACATCTCCGATCGCGTGGCGGTGATGTATCTGGGCAAGATCGTCGAGACCGGCACCCGCGACGAGGTGTACGAGCAGCCGTCGCATCCGTACACGCAGGCGCTCTTATCGGCCGTACCCGTGCCCGATCCGATCAAGGAGCGCAAGCGCAAGCGGATCGTGCTCGAGGGCGACCTGCCGAGCGCGGTCGACCCGCCGTCGGGGTGCCGGTTTCGCACCCGATGCTGGAAGGCCCAGGCGATTTGCGCCGAGGAGGAGCCGGCCCTGATCGACCGAGGCCAAGGCCATCCCGCGGCGTGTCACTTCGCCGAGAGCATTACGGTCGTCTAATCGTGTGTCGTCGTCAGCGTTGTGTCGCGCTCGTGATCGCCGCCGCCCTCGTCGTCGGCGCGTGCACGGGCGGGTCCGGATCCACGGCGGGCAAGGCGCGACGCGGTGGCACGCTCCGCATCGGAGTCACCGCCGATTCGAGCCTCGACCCTGCGCAAGCGCGCACCGTTGAGCAGCTGCTTGTCGCCGACCAACTTTTCGACGGCCTGACCGCGTATGACGCGTCGACCAACAAGGTCGTGCCCGCGCTGGCGGCGCGGTGGACGGCCTCGGACGACCAGAAGACGTGGGACTTCACGCTGCGGCCCGGCATCACGTTCGCCAACGGGCGGGCGATCACGGCCGACGACGTGAAGTACACGTTCGATCGCATCGCGCGACGCGGATCCGGCTCACCGGGCGCCGAGTTGCTCGAGCCCGTGTCGGGTTACGCCGACACGGCCGTGCGCGACGCGCCCGGACTCGCCGGTATCAGCGCGCCGCAGCCCGACCTCGTCCGAATCAGCCTCGATGCGCCGTTCGCCGTCTTGCCGGCGTTACTCAGCGCGCCGGTCTTCGGCGTCGTGCCGCGTGAGTCCGTTGAAGCCGCGACGCCGGCCTTCGCCAAGGGCCCCATCGGCAGCGGCCCGTTCACGGTCAAGGATCGGACCGGCACCCGCATTCATCTCGTTCGTGCGCCGGGCTCCAAAGCGCTGGTCGACGCGATCGACCTCGTCGGCTACGACGGCATCCCCGCGGCGTACACGGCCTTCACGCAGGGCGACCTCGACTGGACGCAAGTCCCGCCCGAAAAGGTGGCGGCGGCGCGCCAGGAGTACGGCAGCAAGGGCTTCGTCCCCTACGCCGCCGAGTTGCTGTTCGGCTTCAACCTGAAGAACAGCAAGTTCGCCGACGTGCGGTTCCGCCAAGCCATCGTCAAGGGAATCGACCGCCGCGCCCTGGTCCGCGCCGTCTACGACGACATCTTCAAGCGACTCGACGGCGTGGTCGTCAGCGGCGTTCCCGGCTTCAACAACGACTTGTGCGGCGAGCTGTGCGCGCACGATGTCGCGGCCGCCAAGGCGCTGGTCGCCGAAGTCTTTCCCAGCGGCGCGCCGGAGATCTTCCTCGATTACGACGCCGGCGAGATCCGCGACGCGCTGGCCAAGGCGATTCAGGCCGACCTCAAGGAGATCGGCGTGAACGCGACGCTGCGGCCCAAACCGTTCGACGAATACCTCAACTTTGAGGTCAGCGGTCAGCAGGAGTTGTTCCTCCTCGGCTGGATCGGCCGCTACCCATCGCAGGAAGACTTCCTCGCACCGCTGTTCGCGTCGGGCTCGCGCAACAACCTTGTCGGCCTCAAGGACGACGCGTTCGACAAGGCCCTCGCCGCGGCCCGGGCCGAACCCGACGAGGCCAAGCGCCTCGCGCTCTATCGGGACGCGGAGAAAGCCGCGCTGGCCTTGCTCCCTGTTGTCCCGATCCTCCAGTACCAAGTCCACTCGGTCACCGCCAAGCGGGTCGGCGGCCTCAGGCTCTCACCCACCGGCACCTTCGACGGCGCCAAGGTCTGGGTCGGGGGCTGAGTCGGGTTCTACGCCGGCGCACAGGTGGGGCACAGGCCGGCACCAACGTGTCCACCGACGATTGGGTCACACCCCAATCAAAGGAGGCACCGTGCGGTGTCCGCCGAACGGCCCGCGCATCGAGTACATCCACCACGCGTCCAACTGGGATCGCTTCGCGCACCTCATCGCCCTGCTCCTCCTCGCTGGCCTTGTCACGCTGGTCGTCGTCCTCGTCCTCCGCTTGATCAACCGCACCGTCCCCGCGGCGGCGGGCGTGGCCGCGCCGGCGCCCCACGCGACAACCGCACCGGCCACGGACGACGCCGCCCTCGCGCAGCTCCGGCTCCGCTATGCGAACGGCGACGTCGACCGCGACGACTACCTCCGAATCGCGGCCGATCTCGGTGCCGCGGTCCCGACCCCCGACGAGCCGCCTGCCACTTAGCGACCTGCGTCGATCGCTAATACACTCGTCCGTCCACGTCGGAGTGGCGGAATTGGCAGACGCGCCAGCTTGAGGGGCTGGTGCCCGCAAGGGTGTGGGGGTTCAAGTCCCCCCTCCGACACGTACCTTACGGACACCAATATCGGCCGAAGCCTCCACCGACCTGGTGTCCGGGTCGTACACGCCGGCGAGGTTGACTTCCTCGTAGAAGCGGCTCCGAAGCTCGGGCTCGTTGAGCTTCAGCAAGCCGACCAGCCCGCCGATCTCCTCGACCACCTGGCGGACCTCGTCGGTCGTGTTGATCGCGTCGGATGTCTCATCGGCGGCCGCGCTGAGTGCCACAGCGGCCGCCCCGCGCTCCGCTTGGACCTCGCTGATCCACACAGCGACCACCGCCGGATCGGTTCCCGCCTCGAGCAGCGCTCGGTATCGCTCCAGCTTGCGATCACACTCTCGGACCGTCGCGCTGGCGGTAGCGCGCTCGGCGATTGACGCATCAGTGTCAACCGCGCCGACGATCGCCTCGCACGTCTCGTCGATGTTGTCCGGGTCGAAGATTCGAGAGAGCCACGCGTCGACGTGGGGGAGCAGGTCACGCTCGCGGAGGTAGACGACCTTCGGGTGATCGAGCTTCGCTGAGCGCGCGTACTCGGCGCCGTACGTGCAGCGGTAGTACGGCTCGCCGTGGTGCCAGCTGCCCTGGAGCTTGCGCCGGCACAGGCCACACTGCAGCCGACCCCGAAGCATGTACGGCCGCTCCGTCTTCGGACCGCGCCGCGGCTTGGAGCCTCGACGCGCTTCGACCATGCGGGCCTGCACAGCGCGGAACGTTTCCATTGAGACGAGCGCCTCGTGGACCGGCTCGGCCGACCAGACCCACTGCTCCTCGGCGTTCCAGCGCAGCACGGTCTGGTGGCCGGCGCTCACGTCCTCGACATCGAGCAGGATCTCTTCGCGGCGCTGCTTCGCCCACACCTGATAGCCCGTGTAGCGAGGATTCGACAGGATTGCCCGGATCGCCGACTTCCCCCATGCGAGCCCGTGCCGGTGGCGGTTGCGCGCTCGGTCGTGACCGCTGGGCGACGCGATGCCTTCGGCGGTGAGTCGCTCAGCGATGGCGAGATAGCCACGGCCAGCGATGTAGTCGTGGAAGATGCGCTGCACGACCGGCGCCGTAACCGGATCGATTTCGAGCTGGTGCAGGCGCTTCCCGTCGCCCGCCTTTCCCGGATTCGGGTGCGGGCCGATGTCGGCCAGCCGGTACCCGTAGGGCGGCCGGCCGCCGAGGAAGCGGCCCTGCATCGCCGCCTGCGCGCTCATCGCCGTGCGTACGCGGGTCTTGATGCGGGTTCGCTCTCCTTTCGACATGCCACCGAAGAGCATCATCACCAGGTCGTGAGCCTCGGAGCCGGGATCGACCGGGCCGCCAACTTCCGGTACCCACAGCGCGACGCCGTAATGGGTGAACACCGGGAAGGTGAGTCCGAACTGGTTGCCGTAGAACGCCCGCTGCGGCTCCCCGATCACGACTGCGGCGAAGCCACGATCCGAGCGAGCCAGCGCGGCGAGGAGTCGGGCGGATTCCGGTCGGCGCTTCCACGGCAGCGACCGACTCTGGCCGATGTCGAAGAACTCCTCGACGACCACGCCGCCGGCTGGTTCGATCAGCTGCATGCTTCGGTGGAGCTGCCACTGTTTCGACGACGCGGGATCCTGCTGATCCTCGGTGCTGACCCGGCCGTAGAAGGCAAACGGGATCACGTCGCTGACCTTACGACTTGTCGTCCAGCTCCTCGAGGAACTGCTGCGCGCCATCCCGGAACTTGCGTGCTTCGCGAATCATGGCGAGCAACACGGCCGCGGCGCGCGGGTTGAGCATTGGTCGGCTCGTCGAATCGGTCGGTGTTCTGGTGCAGGGTCGGGTTGGTCGCGGGTTCTCGTGTGACATGGGAGGAGCGTGAACCCCGACCCTCAGCAAGATCCTCAGCGCGTTGAATCATGTCGTCCTTTCTGCTCCAGGCGACTCAGCATCGACGCCGCTGAGTCGGGCAGCACGCCGGCGTCGCCGCTTGACGCCATGGAACCGCTCGTGGGCCGCCTGACGGGTGATGCCGAAGGCCGCACCGACCTCGGCCCAGCTCGCACCGCAGGAGTGCGCCTCGAGCACGTACGCGGTCGCCTGTCGCCTGAGATCGGCTGCTCGCGCATCGGCTTGACGAGCGAGACGCAGTAGCTCGACCGGATCTCTACGCAGCTGCACGGGTCTCCCGACGTGATCAGTAGATCGAAAGAGAGCCGCGAAGCCGGCGCCGAGCTGATCCATTGTCGCGCTCGCGTCGCGCTTGGCGTGCGCGCACCGTACGTGGATGTTGCGACAGCTTCCACAACGAACGCGAGGTATCACCATGCCTGCTAGCGACTCTCAACCGGACTTCGGATCCGCACCCTCGAACCCGCGCACGGAGTCTTGGTCCGCGCACGAGCTCGATCCGCTCAGCCCACGCGACGCTGACCCCTTTGAAACCGTCACAGACTTGCCGTTATCGCCTTGCGGCAATAACGGCAACGTCGTTGAGCGCGCGGGCACCGATCCCGACACCGACGTTTGGAGCCTCCTGAGTGAGGCCGGCGAGCCGCTGCCCGCGCCGCCCGTCGAGTGGCTCGACGCCGAGGCCGTCCTCGATTGGATCGAGCGGGCGAGCGCCCGGCTCCTGTTCCGTCGTGACCGTCAGCGACTGCTGCGGGACGCGATGCGCGTATTGGACGACGACTGGCGCACCGCGCTGGCGACGGATCGACTTCGCGAGCAGCTCGACCGTCAAGAGGACCGGCTCGCGGCCAAAGCGGCGGGGACGTATTGGCGGGAGCGCGACGCCTACCGTCGCGCCACTCAGTCCGTGCACGTCGTGGTCGATGGTGAGGCCTGGGACCGGGCCAAGCTCGAGGCGATGGTTCAGCAGTCGAGCGTCGGCTCCGTTGTCGGTCGCCTTGTCGCCGCCGAAGTTCGGCTGCCCATTTGCCGCGATAGGTCATCCGACTTTACTCGTGACCGTCGGGCCGAGGTGAGACGATTCGCCCGTCTCGTTGTCTCGAGAGAGTGCTGGGCTAGGTGCCGCGTTTTGGTCTCGCGCAACCGGGTCACCGCCGAACGCTTCGTCGGAGTACTGGTCGAGCAGGCTTTTCCGTGAGGTGCGCTCGAGCAGTGAATCCTCGACGCAAGCGAGGTCTATGGAGGTGTTGCGACCCGCGATCCGTCAGACGCGAGAGCGCGCTCTTCGACCGGCATCGGCCATCCCGGCCAAGACTCGGTCTGCCGCGGGGCTTGCGGACAAGGCTGCTCCCGAGCCGCTGCGGGGCTACCTTGCGGGAGTGTGAGCGTTCGAGTTGTAGGTGGCGAAGTCAAGTCCATCGCGTTGTCAAACCTGAGGCTGGACTGGGAAAACCCACGATTACCTGACGAGCTGCGTCATCCCGACTCGACGCAGGAACAACTAGCGCTATATCTCGACGAGCACTTCGATCCCATCCGCGTCGGCGAGTCCATCTCTCGCCACGGGTTTTTCGTGTCGGAGCCGCTCATCGCTCTCGCTGAGAACTCGCATTTCCGCGTGGTCGAAGGGAACCGCCGGCTCACTGCGCTGCTCGCAATCACGGGTGGCCCGCTGCGCACGTCGCTCATCGCGCAGACCCCCGCCTGGGACGGCCTCGAGACACTCGACGGCGACATCGATGTTCCTGTCGTCCTGATTCAGGAGCGATCCGAAGTCGATGCGCTGCTCGGATTCCGACACATCTCCGGAATCGAACCGTGGGATCCGTTCGCACAGGCCAGATTCATTGCCCGACTCGCCCAGGAGACCCAGGACTTTGAAGTTGTCGCAGACCGCGTGGGCCGCGAACTCACAACCGTGCGCGCGATGTACCGAGACCACGACATCGTCGAACAGGCACGCGACGAGTTCGACCTCGACACGTCAAAAGTCGAAGAGTCGTTCGGAGTCTTCAGCTACGCAATGGGGATCCGCAACCTGCGCGAGTACATCGGTGCGCCGGCGCCACGGTTTGTGGATCTCGAGTACTACCCCGTCCCAGAAACCAACAAGGAGAAGGTTCGAAGACTCTTCACATATATGTTCGGTGACGAGCGCAATCGCGGTCGTGTCATCACCGATTCACGGCAGCTCCGCAAGCTTGGCGCCGTGCTTGCGGACACGTCCGGTGCGGCAGAGCGGGAGCTGCGGAGCACCAATGACCTCGATGCGGCGCTTGAAGCAACAGTTAGGGCGGAAGAACGAGCGCGCCGGGCCCTGACGCGCGCGAATGCCTTGATCGGTCAGACGCATCGCATTGTGTCGTCCAACGGTTTTAATCGAGAGGAACTACTCCCTGATGTCGATGCCTGTCTGTCGGCGATAACCGAACTTCGCGCTGCAATCCACTCGCAGTAGGCGTTCGGATGAACGACTACATCGGACTGCCCGCGACATTCGACAGCCACACCCTGGTCGAGTGGGCGGAGATTGTTGCGATTGTGGACGAGCTCCACGATTTCAGCCTCAGCGAGATGGCCGGCCTCTTTGCAAGTGGGCAGAAGCCGCCGACGCACGAGTTGGAGCTTGCGCTGTCACTGGTGGACGAGCGAGCAGCGCGGGCAATGTCGGTTTACCCGTTCCGCCGAGCTGGAGACCGGCTGCTCTTCGTCGGAACAGCCGACTCGGCCGAACCCGTGGATCCAACCCTGTACACATTTCTCAAGATCGCCTGCCTCCAGTACGCACCGTGGGTCGCTGGTAAGCAAGAGGGGAAGGTCGGGGCTCTCTTCGATGGCCCCGCGTGCGATGCGCTCGTGCAGCTCCAGGGAGCCGGCGCGACAGGCATCGTGTTCGGTACGCCGGCGCGCAAGGGCCGACCGACGCAGTTCCTTGAGGCAATTACCTGGTTGGCGGAGCAAATGGGCTATCCAGACGGCGATAAGGACGTGAACCCGGATTCGAACGACGGCGGCGTTGATTGCGTGGTTTGGCGGCCGCTCTCCGACAAGCGAACCGGCACGCCCGTGGTACTCGCGCAGGCGAGCGTGGAGTACGACTATTTGAGCAAGGCGCAGAAGGCCATCCCGGTGGTGTCCTGGACGCGTTGGATCAAGTTCGGCGCGAACCCGTCGACCGCTTTCGCCACGGCCCACAGCGTTCCCCCTTCAACGGCTTGGATGGAGCTCAACGATCTTGCGTCGGTGGTCCTCGACCGAATGCGGGTACTGGAGCTGTTGCACGAAGCCGGCGGTGTCGCCGGTGCGGCGTGGCTCGCAGAGATGTCGGCGTTTGTCGATGAGCAGATGCAGCTACTGCGCACCCCGGACGTGGTGCCTGACAAGTTGCCGAGAATCCGAAAGCCCAAGCGTGATCGGGCGGGGCCCTACGCCGATCCGAAGGCCCGGTAACAACACCGCTCGTCGCGCGGCCGGCCGTGGAAGGCGTACCCGAGGATGCGCGGCTGTGACGAGCCCACTCCCTACGATGGAAGCGTGCGCGTCGCCGCTTCTGGGCCATCCAAGGGTCGGCGGCGCACAAATTCACTGTTACACCCCAGGTGCATGATGAGCACAGCCTTCCCCTGCAGCCACCCGACAAGGGAGAAGGAACTGTGCAGCAGCGAACGTTCACGCAGATGACTTTGCCGTCGACGACCACCATGGCCCTCGATCTCCACGGCGACGCGCCGGAGGGGTTCTACAACCCGTTGCCAGGCCAGCTCAGCGACTACAGCGACGTACCCCACTATCGGGCCTCGTTGGGGACCTACGTCTCCGTGTATGCCGGTGCTGGCGGTATGGATCTCGGCTTCGCCCTGGCCGGGTTCCGGCCCGTGTGGGTTAACGAGCTCGACCCATACGCATCGGCCACAAACGAGCTCACGTTCAAGCGCCTTCGAGAGACCCGGAAGCACCTGGACGACGACTGGGTGACCCCCACGGGCAGCATCCTCGGGCTACCCGAGGAGGATCTTCCGCTCCCGGGTTCGGCTGACCTTGTGATCGGCGGGCCGCCCTGCCAGGGTTTCTCAGTCGCGGGGCGAATGGATCCTGACGATCACCGATCACAGCATGTTTTCCATTTCATGGACATGGTGCAACGCGTCCAGCCCCAGGCGTTTGTGATGGAAAACGTCAAGGCGCTCTACGAAAATCGCAGGTGGAGCCTGATTCGCGAGCGCCTCGCCACTCGGGCGAAGCGGCTCGGTTACGGCGCATCGTTCTATCTGTGCAACGCATCGCACTTCGGTGCACCGCAGGCGCGAGAGCGAATGCTGTTTATCGGTGTGCGTGATGGTCACCCAGTAGCGCCTGAGCCGACGACTGCCGACCATCCGCCAACATTGCGCAAGGCACTCGGGCAGTTACCTCGGATCGGCGAACCGGGCAATGACTCGATCTGTCGAGCCATCGTCACTCCTGCGAAAGCTCCAGTCTTGCGGCGGTCACCGTTCGCCGGAATGTTGTTCAACGGAGCCGGGCGGCCGATGGATCTCGATGCACCCGCACCGACATTGCCGGCCTCGATGGGGGGCAACAAGACGCCGATCATCGACCAAGAGCAACTCGATCGTGGGGCCGACCCGTGGATCCTCAAGTACCACGAGCGCCTCTGGAACGGCGGAGCGCCGCTCAAGCGAATCCCAAGTCGCATGCGCCGCATCACCGTGCAGGAGGCCGCCGCCGTCCAAACGTTCCCGCTCGGGATGGAATGGCAAGGGCCGCAGTCGGCGCGGTACCGACAGATCGGCAACGCCGTCCCGCCGCGCCTTGCGTTGGCGGCAGCCGAAGCGGTGAAGTCCGCGCTCAGCCTCAAATAGCGGAGTTCACGTACCCCTCGAGAACTGACAACCAAGCACGCCTCGTCTCCGCAGCGGAGTGGCGGTCTAGCTCTCGGCCGATCTCCCAGACAAATGCCGACGGCACCTCGATCGGCAATCCGGGCAGCGCGAACCACTTCTCGATGTCGTCGATGGTGAGTAGGTCAATGCGTTGTTGGAACTGACGGTAGATCGTGACGAGATAGGCATCAATGGCGTCGACCTCGTCATCCGACGGCGGCCGGGCAACGACTACGGCATGCGAGAGGCCGTGCAGCAGCATGGCGGGGACGACCTCGTGTTGAAGTTTGGCGAGCGAGATCTCATCGTCCGTGACCTCGATGCCGCTGGCGACGTGGTCACCCGATACGAGCACGTCGATGGGATCAGGACTGTTCGTATCCCGACGCTCTACCGAGATCTCACCCGGCAGCGCGTCTGCTATCGCTCGGGTCGCAGCACAGACGACGGCTTCCAACGCGTCTGGGCGATTCGGCGTCGTCGAGAGGAAGTCTCGGACTAGGGCCATCGCCAGCCGAGGTGATGCCGAGAAGCGTGGGTAGGCGAATGACCCGCCCTGCGCAAGGCCCGCGATAAGGAACGCCAGATGGTCAAGCAAAGATGAAGCGCGCTCGCGCCGCTCTGCTTCCGTGGCCGCGTCCCGGAGCCATCGGACGAGGGTGACAAAGTCGGCTGCAGACGGCAGCCGAGCGCGACGAGCTAACCAAGCGTCGTCGATCTCCGGCTCGCGCCACGGATTGGAAACTCCGGGTTCGCGAGAGATCTTCAACGTCAGCCCGTGGCCGTCCCGGAATGCGGTCAGAGCGACCATCAAGGCCTTGGCCTGGCCGCGGCGGTCGACGCCGGCGGTGTCCTGAAGTGCGCCAGGGTCGCTGGCGGGGTCCTCAGCCGTTCCGGCGGCGATCGCCAGGGCCATGCCGCGGTCTGGAGCTGAGTCGAGGCTGATGAGGTGTGTTGCCGCCTCGACCACGTCAGCCGGGGCATCCAGCTCGACTGTGCCGCTCGCCTCCAGGGCGCTCCAAGCCCGTTCGAGCGCGGACTCAAGCCTGGCTTGAATCGACATGGTGTCGCCCGCGCTGCTCGATCATTAATGAGGAACCTAGTTTGGGATGATGCCCGAGAAGGCCGGTCGCTCACCGGCGCGGGGTCACGTGCCCCCGCCAGCGAAGATCGACCGTAATCGAGAGCCGCCCGTTGCTCGTACGGTCAGCCTCGGTCGTGGGCGTCGCGTGCCCTACCCGGAACCTAGCGACGCCGCCGCAACCAAGATCGGGCGAGCGAACCGAAGTACGGGGACGAAGCCCGAGACGCTCCTCCGGTCCGTTCTGCATAGACGAGGGCTTCGGTTCAGGAAAGACCTTCTTGTGCGAGCTGACGGCGCCCGAGTCCGCCCCGATCTCGCCTTCACCCGATGGAAGGTTGCTGTGTTCCTCGACGGCTGCTTCTGGCATGGCTGCCCCGAGCACCAGCACGTGCCGAAGACCAATCGCGACTACTGGGAGCCGAAGCTGGAGGGGAACGTCGAACGAGATCGACGCGTCGATGCAGCCCTCGCGGAGGCCGGGTGGGAAGTCGTGCGGATCTGGGAGCACGAGGAGCTCGAGACAGCGGTCGAACGGGTCGAGGTCGCGCTTGAGCGTCGCCGGTCTGGCCTCGACCCAGTAGCGCCATAATTCGAGTGCGAATTCTGTAATACGATAACTGGATGCGCCGACTGGTTGCTGGCCGTGGACGCTCGCTGTCGACGAACGGCTGATGCGGAAGCAAAAGACTTACGCGACTCAGTCGGGCCGGACCTTGAGCGACGCCGACATCGATGCCGCCGCCAATGAGGTCGCGACGAAGGACTACGCCGTCGAGACCCTAAGGACTCAGCGTCGCGGTCGACCGCCGATCGGCGCCGGTCCTGGGGAGGTCGTTCCAGTGCGCATCGATGCGGAGCTACGCGCCGCCATCCGTGCGCGCGCCGACGCCGAGGACACGACCACCAGCGAAATCATCCGCGAGGCGCTGCGTCGGTTCCTCGGCGTCGCCTGATTCTTGCCAGCGAACGACCGCACCCTCACCGTCCGAGTGAAGAGCGTGTCGCTTGATCGCCAAGGTCCGGGACCACGTCGCTACGGGCGCTGGTCGACGCTCTTGATCGGCGCGCTTGGAAACCATCCGCGGCAACGCGCAGAGGGCGCGCGACACTTCAGGGTTCCCATCACAGGAGGTCCTCCGCTCAAGCTTCAGACGACCAGCGTGAAAGCGAATCTGTCGCCGGCCAAAGACTGGTCGGCGGCGCGAGACCTCCCCGATCCAGTGGCCCTCAAGGACCTTCGGCAGTGGCCGCACCTCACCATGCCGATCGTGAGGTTCGGGGGGTCGCCGGAGGTGTGTCGCCACTTGCCGTGGCCGAACGGCGACAAGCTGCGGTCCCTCGCCCTACTCGACCCATTTGACGAGATGGCTGTTCGCGTCGGCGTTGCGACCATGATCCGGCAGGTAGATGCGCACCTGCCTGCGAGGCCGACGGTGGTCGGTTACCGGCTGGGGCGTAGACCGCCCGGGTGGGCATACCAACACTCGCGGCTGGCGTTCGAAGGCCGGCGGTCTCGTCTACTCGCTCTTTTCCGAGAGCCACGATTTCGGGGGCTGCTGCTGACTGACGTACGGCGGTGCTACCCGTCCATGCAAGCAGCCGTGGTGTTCGAGCGGATGGGCGCCGTAGTGGGTGATTTGCCGGAGCTCGATGCGATCGAGTCGTGGCTTCGGATCTGGCAGGTACGCGACGGGCTTGAGGGCCTGCCGATCGGACCGGAATGGTCTCCCGTATTCGCGCACGCGGTGTTGGGTGTCGTCGACCATGCGCTGGTGGCGACCGGCGCGGACCACGTCCGGTGGAGCGATGACATCGCCGTTGTACTTCGCGCAGGCGACCATTGGGAGGCGGTTTGCGGTGCGGTCGACGCCGCGCTGCGATCGGTGAATTTGGAGCGCAGCCTGGAGAAGACGGATTGGATAGACGATCCCGAGCGAGCGGTCGCTGCGATCGTGGACAGGGAACTGAGCGGGCTTGGCTTCGCCCTGCGCCGGGGGTCGAAGCAAGCGGCGAGGTGGAACCGCGGCGTGTTCGACGAGACCGCGGCGGCCGGTAAGCCGAACGTCCATCGCTTTAGATACTCGGTGAGGACGATGCAACATCGGCGAGATCCCTATGGAGCGCAGCGGTTCCTTGGTGAGCCCGGCCTAATGGAGATTGATCCAAATACGGTCGGGACCTACCTCGCGGCGCTGGTGCACAAGCATCCGGATGACGTAGCTGCGTTGTTTGATCTGCTCGCCGCGCCGCCCACGGTGCGAACAGCCGCCGTGCAAGTGCATCTCCTCCGTGCTGCCACCCACGGGGTTTGGGGTGCCGCCGAAGGTCGGCTGTTCTCCCGCGCCGCGCGAGACGGCGACCGCGGCGACGTCGTTCAATGGTGGGCGGCTGAGGCTCGAGCCGTGACGCCGGAGAGCTCGCGTGATGCTGCAATCGCTGAAGTCGAGTCCGCCAACGATCGGTGCGCTCGGCGTCGTTATGCGCTACCGCTGCGCCGGCTTTCGGACTCTCGACAACGCTCGGTTGCCGCGACACACGTGGCGAGACTCGACGCAGACTTGTCGCCTACTGCGGCCCTTATCGAGCGCGGGGCCGCCTAAGTCCCAGCTGCCTGCGAGTGCGAGGCACCTCGTGGCGCTGTTTCACATCCCACGGTATCGACGCTCTGGAACGAGCGAGGAGGCCGAGGCCGACGCGCGGTTACCCCTGCAGCTCGATGCGTGTCCGCAAGGGCGCCAACGCCCCTCCGACACGCATCGCGTTGGGCTGCGTATCGTCGGCGGCGCGTGAGTGAGATCGACGACGTGACCGATGCCTTTCTGCGGGCGTACAACGGCCCCGACTGGGACGGCGTGCGGGCCGTCGACGACGACGATGTCGTGGTCGACGATCTCCGGCCGGCGCAGGTGATGCCACTGGTGACCGGCGGTGACTCGTACGTGGACCGCCTGAAGGACGGCATCGAGGCCATGCCCGACTGCACGCTGCAGGCGGGCACCATGCTCGCCCGAGCCGACGACCGAATGCTGAACCTCATCGTCTTCCGCGGCCACGACGCCGTCGGCGGCGGCGAGATCGTCAGCGACCGCCTCATCGTCTCCGGCCCGCGCGGAGGCCGCTGCGTGCAGCTGGGCTTCTTCGAGATCGAGCAGGAAGCCGAAGCCAGGCCTACTCCCAGCGCATGCTCCAGCCGCCGAACGAGAGCGACCGCGCGAGCTGTAGCTTCGCCGAGATGGCCTCGGTGCTGCCTCCGACGCGACGTCGCATTCACATTCACGACGACAGCCGGCGGTGGGAACGGTTCGTTGCGAGGACCGACGACATCTTCATATCGACTCCGCCGAAGTCCGGAACAACCTGGACCCAGGGAATTGTCAGTTCATTGTTGTGGCCGCACGGCGATGCGCCCGCCCCGGCTTTCGACCTCGCGCCGTGGCTCGATGCACGGATGCGGCCCGTTGACGACACGCTCGCGATGCTCGACGGGTTGCCCCACCGGCGGTTGATCAAGACACACAGCCCGGCTGACTGCACGCCCATCTTCACCGAGTGCCGCTACCTCGCCGTCTATCGAGATGGCCGCGACGCGCTCGTGTCATGGGCCAACCATCGTCGCAAGATGCGTCCGGAGGTGATCGCCACGCTCAACACCGCCGCTGCCCTGGATGGCGTCGCGCCGTGGCCGCCAGTGTGGGAGGGCGACATGGACCAGTTGTTCGACGAGTGGGTCGACTGGGGAACGCCGATGGATCACCTGGCGTCGTGGTGGTCGCTGCGAGGCGAGCCGTTCGTGCTGTTGGTGCACTACTCGGATCTACTTGCAGACCTTGCTGGGGAGATGCGACGCATCGCCGACTTTCTCGGCGTCGATGTCCCAGCTCACCTTTGGGGCGACGTGGTGAGGCGTTGCGAGTTCGAGGCGATGAAGTCGGATCACGACGCGTCGGCGATTCTGTCGATGGCGTTCGACAACGGAGCGCACGCGTTCTTCAACCAGGGCACGAACGGGCGCTGGCGCGGCGTGCTGACGGAAGCGCAGCTTCAGCGAAACGAGCACCTGGTGCACAAACTCCTACCCGACGATGCCGCGCGCTGGCTCGAGCGTGGCTCGCTCGCGCTCGGGCGACGTCCTTAGACGCCGGATCAGGCCAGTCCGATGGCCCACGAACCATCGCGGCTGCGTCCCGTCGCAATCGTCCACTTCCGAGAACAGACAGCGGTAAATTGCCGTGATGCTCGGCGTCGCGTGCGGCGAGCGCGAACGAGGGGAGACCATGCGACGGGTTGCGGTTGTGACGATGCTTGTGAACCTTGCCCTTGGCCTGTTGCAGCCCGCGGCACACGCGGCGGTGCAGTGCCCACCCAACCCGCCGAGTGGCTCGACGGTCAACGGCAACTTGACCGTGACCGCCGGTCAGCTGTGCACGCTGGACAATGTCACCGTCACGGGCTCCGTGACCGTCAGCCCTGGCGCTGAACTCGTCATGACCGGCGCGCACGTCCTCGGCAACGTCACCGCGACCAGGGCCGCCGCGGTCTACGCGTCCACGTCGGCCGCCAACGCGACGCGCGTCGACGGCAATCTCTCACTTGACGCCGTCGATCGCGCGAGCGTCTGCGACATCGTGATCGGCGGGAACCTGCTCGCGCAAAACTATCCGGCGACGCCAGCGGCACCAGAGCTGGCACCGTTGCCGGCGTGCCCCATGCCCGCCGGTGGCTTCGTGCCTTCCACGGTGATGTCGCTCGTCTTCGTCAACAACCACAGGTTCTTGCAGTATTCGGGCGCGACCATCCGCGGCAACGTGCAGTTGATGGGCAACACCGCTGGGGGTTCCGTCGACAACTCGTCGATCGCTGGAAGTGCGCAGTGCTCCAACTCGCCGGCGTTCGGATTCAGTAATAACACGGTGCAGGGCCACAGCACCTGCCCCGGATAGTCGAACCGCTGTAACTCTCCCGGTCGGGCAACTGGCATGGTTGTCCGGTGCAGGCGGGCGTCAGGAGCGAACGGGGCTACGACCGCTCGGTCGCCGGCGTCCTGATCAGCGTGTTCGCGGCGGGAGCGGCCGCGGTCGGTGGCGTCACCGCTCTCGGGAAGCTCGTGTACGACATGACCCACAGCACGCTCGCGCTTGGGTTGCTCGGGTTGGCCGAATTCGCACCCGCCGCGCTGCTGGTGCTGGTCACCGGCTCGGTCGCCGACCGGTTCGACAAGCGGAAGGTCTCGGTCGCCGGGATCCTTGCCGAGGCGAGCGCGGCGGTGCTGCTCGCCATCTACGCGCTCAGCAAGCCGACGTCGACGCTGCCGATCTTCGGGCTGGTCGTCGTGTTCGGCATCGGTCGCGCCTTCACCGCGCCCGCGACCCGCGCCCTGCCCTCATCGATCATGCGGGCCGAGGATCTCCCGTGGCTCGTCGCGCGCTTTTCCGCCACGTGGCAAGCGGCGCTCATTGTCGGTCCGGTGCTCGCCGGGTTTCTCTACGCAGTCGATCCGGCGCTGCCGTTTGGCGGGATGGCGGCGCTGCTCGCGGTCGCCGGTATCGCGATCATGTTCGTGCGCGCCGACGCGGCCCGCGCCCAACCGCCGGGGCCACCGCCGGCGCCCTCGTTGGTGGCGGCCGAGGCGGAGCCTCCGGTTCTCGAGCCGCCCGCCGGTGTGCATGATGCGGTGGAGGGCCTGCGGTTCGTGCGACGGCAACCGGTCCTGTTCGGCGCCATCTCGCTCGACCTGTTTGCCGTGCTGTTCGGTGGGGCGGTGGCGCTCCTACCCGCGATCGCCGACGATCGACTCCATACTGGCGCAGTCGGCCTCGGGTGGCTGCGGGCCGCGGGCGGCATCGGTGCCGCACTGATGACAGTGGTCCTGGCGCGGCGGCCGCTGACGCGGCGCGTGGGGCGGCGACTGTTGTTGGTCGTCGCAGTCTTTGGCGTGTTCACGATGCTGCTGGGTGTCACGCACAGCTACGTCATCGCGTTCGCTGCGATGTTCGTGCTGTCCGCGGCGGACGCGGTGAGCGTCTTCATCCGCGCCACGCTCGTGCCCTTGGCGACGCCCGAAGCGATGCGTGGGCGCGTCTTCGCCGTCGAGAACGTCTTTATCGGCGCGTCCAACGAGTTAGGCGCGTTCGAGTCCGGCGTGGCGGCCCAACTTCTTGGCACCGCCGCTGCCGTCACGCTTGGCGGCGCGGCGACCCTTGCCGTCGCCGGCAGCTGGTGGTTCCTGTTCCCGGCGCTCCGCGACGTCGACGGCTTCCCCGACGATGCGGGCCTGCATGTGTAGCTGAGGCTCAGAACACGCCCACGGCGATATCACCGCACTCGTTGCACTGGACCGGGTCGAGGACGCCGGTGCTGCGGAGATCTATGTCGAGGTGGATATCCGGGAGCGTGACGCCCGGGACCAGCGAGTTGGTATCGCAGTCAAGCGCCACGACGTAACGCGTGCCCGTGTACAGCCCCAGGGGCGACACGACCTGGAGCGCGCCGCGGTTGCAGTCGAAGAAGACCGGTGCGGTCGATGGCTGCAGGATCGCCCCCTGCTGAAGCGAGCCGCCGAGTGTGCTCCGCGTTGCAAGCTGGCAATTCACGACGCAAGTTGACGAACCCAGGTACGTGGTGAAGAACAGCGGACTCTGTATGGCGAAAACATCCGTGTACTTCTGAGCGCCCGCGGTGATCGTGCCCGCGAGCGTCAGCGTTTGGAGGGCAACGAAGCCATTGCCGTGGAAGCAGCAACTGTCCGCGATCGTGGCCTCGGCCACGCCCCCCTGATTCTCTAGCACCGTCACCTTCACGGTCGCCGCCGATGCCGACGCGGACGCCACACCAGCCGCTCCAAGCGCGAGCGCGACAGACCCGGCTAGTACTCGAAGTCTCCACATGTCCCCAGCCTCCCTGGCGCCGCATGTGGATGTGGCGCCGGCAACAACGCTAGTCAGCACCGGGCGCCGGCGTCGGGTGGTCAGTTCGCGACGAGTCGGGCGAGGCCCTCGCCAAAGAAGGCGACTGCGTCATCGACCGAGGCGACCGCCGACCGCGCGACGAGCGCGCCGAACGGGGCGTTCCAGTACGAGGGATCGCCGGGGCGGCGCGTCACCCAGGGCCCGACATAAAGGTACGGCTCGTCGTGATGCTGGTCGCCCGGAGACACGCCGACATCGCAACGATCGTCCGGGTCCGGACCGACCGAGACGAGGCAACTGGCGTCGAAGTGTTCCGGCCACAGTTGAATCGGCGCCGGTGAGCTGGCGCGGTCGCCGATGACATCGAGCGCCCGCCAGCCGAGGTCGTACCAGCCTGCGAGTCCGGCGACGACATCGGCGTCGAGCGCGAGCGGCGCATCGACCTCGCCCAGATCGGGGGTGTCCTTGCCGACGCTGAACGATGCGTTCAGGTCGACGCCGACGGCCGAGGCAAGTTCGCCGAGCGTCACTCCCTCCATCGGTACGACGCGCACGACCCCGCCCAGCTCGTGCACCAGATTCGTACCGGACGTACGGACGACTTCGAGGGCATCGGCGGCGCCAAACGCCGGCGTGCCGATCCCGCCCGGGGTGGCGCGGAGGCCGAAACGACCCGATAGATCGTGCCGTCGCCGAGCGAGGATGTGAGTCGCCACCCGCTGAAGATCGACGCGGGTCGCCGCCAGGTCGGGCGACGTCACCGTCACACGTCCCGGTTCGAGGTCGCGATGCTGACGAGGCTGGGACGGTCTGCGGTGCCGAGCGCGGCCTCCAGCGCGGGACGGAGTTCTTCGGCGCTCCGCACCGCGAAGCCAGCGGCGCCGCACGACGTGGCGAAGTCAGCGAAGTCGGGGTTGACGAGGCCGGTCTGCCAAACCGGGCGTATCGCACCGAGCTGCTCGCGGCTGATCTTGGCCAACTCGCCGTTGTCGAGCACCACATGCGTGAGGGGGAAGCCCTCCTTCACCGCAGTTGTGACCTCGGCGAGATACTGGCCGAGGCCCCCGTCGCCAGAGATCGACACGACCTTGCGGCCCGAGCCCGCCCGCCGTACGGCCACCGATGCCCCGAGGGCCGCGGGCAGCGCGAAGCCGATCGAGCCGAGGTAGCCAGACATCAGCACGTCCTGCCGACCGCGGCACTCGAAGAAGTGGCCGAAGCTGTAGGTGTTGTTGCCCACGTCGACGGCGATGACTGCGTCATCGGGCATGACCTCGCTCAGGACCTCGAACACGAGAGCGGGGTGAAGGCGACCGTGGGCGTCGACCAGGTCGCGGCGCGATGCCTTCTCGGAGCGCCACCGCTGCCATCGAGTTGCGACCTTCTCGCGCATCGCCGGACGGGCCATCGTTGGCAGCGCATCCATGAGCTCTTGCACCGTGCGGGCGATGTCGCCCCACAGCGGCACCTCGACCGGATGGAACTTTCCGAGGATCATCCGGTCGAGGTCGACTTGGATCGTCGGCACCCACGTCGGAATTGACGTGTGGTTGGAGAAGGACGCGCCCAGGACCAAGAGGCAGTCAGCCTGCGCAACGGTCTGACTGGCGACCGGGATGCCGGAACGGCCGAGCACGCCACATCCGAGCGGATGGTCGTCGGGGAAGGTGCCCTTGGCCTTGAACGTGGAGATCACGGGAGCGTCGAGGTGCTCGGCCAACGCCATCACCGCGTCGCGGTGCGGTCGGGCGCCGTTGCCGACGACGATGGCGGGCTGGGTGGCCGCGCCGAGCAGCTCGATGGCGCGGGCGAGATCCGCGGCGGGCGGGGCGATGCCGGTCGCCGCCATGCGCCCGGCCCGGGGACGGGCCGGCGGGTCGTCAAGGCCGGGGAGCTCCTGCACGTCGTCGGGAAGCACGAGGTGCGCAACATCGCGCTGCACGATGGCGTGTTTCATCGCCAGGGCGGCGAGCTCGGTGGCGTTCGCGGGCGCCAGGACGGTCTGGCTCCACTCGGACACGGCGTCGAATGCCTGCCCGAGCGGCACCTCCTGGAAGGTGCCGGGTCCGATGACTTGGGTCTGGACCTGGCCCGTGAGCGCGAGGATCGGCATGCGGTCGACCTTCGCGTCCCACAGTCCAGTCAGCAGGTTCGTCGCGCCCGGTCCGGCGATCGAGAAGCATGCGGCTGGGTTCCCGGTGAGCTTGGCGTAGCCCGACGCGGCAAAGGCAGCCGCGCCTTCGTGGCGGATCCCGACGTAGGTGAGTCGGCCATCGGCTTCGGCCTTTCGGAGCGCGTCGGCCATGCCGAGGTTGGAGTGGCCGACCATGCCGAACACGGCCTCGAGGCCCCAATCGCACAGCACGTCCACCACCTGGTCCATCAGGCTCGTCCTGGGTTCATGGGCCGGGATTTCGATGTCGATCGCCGCGGCGTCGCCGTCGACCGATCGCACCGCGTACGGCGTCGCCGCGTCGCGAAATCCCGGCGGCGGCTGCCCGGTGGCGGTGTCGTACTGGTACGCGTGCCACGGACAGATGAGCCAGCCATCGTCGAGCTGCCCGTCGCCGAGAGGTCCGCCTTGGTGCGGGCAGCGATTGTCGAGGGCGGACCACGTTCCGTCCGCACCGTGCACGAGGCACACCGCTCGGTCGCCCGCGATGACGGTGGTGACCCGCCCCACCGGGATATCGGGGCGTGTCACCCGGACCCACACGCGTTCCTCGCTCATGGCCAACCCTTCATCGGACGAGTGGCGCCGCCCCGAACGCCGAGTTGAAGCGGTCGCACCAGATGACGACCGACGCGAATCGGGAAAGGTCCACGTCGACCGGAACGTCGTAGTTCTGATCTCCCTGATTGCCCTTGAGGCGACCGAGGCTCACGAAGTCGTCGTCGAAGGCGGCCTCCGCGCCACCAGCGGCGTTCGTCGTCAGGTACAGGTAGAGATCGGGTCCGTTCGAGGTGTCGAGCCCCTCGAGCCGCACGATGCGCCGGGTGTCGGCCAGTTCGAGCAATCGCGCGACTCCGGTGGTGCCGTGATCCCGCGATACGAACCGACCCCGGGCGAGCTCGATCGGCTCGGCGCGAACGGGTGCACTCGCGGACGGGACGGCTGCGGCGACGGGGATCGTGTCGTCGACGTTGTGGTCGATGAACAGCTTCTGCGGCTGGAACCATACGAGCGCGAAGATCACGAGGGCGCCGACCGCGCCGGCGCCCCAATACCACCGGCGCCACTGTCGCTTCGGCATTCGCCCGGTCACGCGCGCCAGGTGCGGTACAGCCCGACGAGCTCGTCGAGCGCGGCCGGTTCGAGGTCGTCCGGGCCGACCTGCCCGGCGACGTCGATCACGGCGCGGATCTGTGCGAGGTACTCGGTGCAGTGTGCGCACGCCGCGAGGTGTGCCTCGAGTCGGGTGCGGTCGCGATCTGACAGCGCGCCCTCGAGATAGTCGGTCATGAGGGCGACGGCGCGTCGGCAGACCAAGGCGCGTCGGAACGGGAACCGCACCGCTAGTTCCTCCCCATCTCGGTCTCGAGCAGCGCTCGGATCTGGGCTCGGGCGCGGTGGAGGAGCACGCGTTGGTTGCCGGCGGAGATGCCGAGCAGCGTGCAGACGTCGGCGGCATCGACGCCTTCGATGTCGCGCAACACGAGTACTTGCCGCTGCGCTGGCGGAAGCAGCGGCAGGTTGTCTTTGACCCGAGCGGCTAGCGCGTCGGCGACGATCCGCGAATCGACGGCGTCAGACCACGGGTCGGGAGGCTGGCTCCACTCGCCCGACGCGGCGAAGCGTCCTTCGAGGGGATCGTCCACCGGGAGTGAGCGGCTCTCCTTGGCGCGGGTGGACCGTGCCCGGTTGGCGAGGATATTGAACAGCCACGTTTTGATCGACGAACGGCCCTCGAATCGGTCGATGCCGCGAACGACGCCCAGCCAGGTGTCCTGGACGACCTCTTCGGCGACGGCGCGGCTCGAGACCATCGACTCGGCGAATCGCAGTAGACGCGTGTGATACCTCGACACGAGTAGCCGGAATGCCTCGTCATCACCGGCGCGCAGCGCGTCGAGCAGCTGCGCGTCCGGGTCCGCCATCAGTCCCGAACCGTAGCGGCCAGTGGACTCGGCAGGCGGTGCAGTCGCGATGGCCACCTCTCGTCGTCCACCGCCGGTGCCGGTGCGTTACGCGGGCGTGTTGTAACGCATCTGCCGCTCACAGATACGAACACGTGCGCGGAGCAATTGCGAGGTCTAGGAGGGACGATGGGCGTGAGCCGGTGGCGGGAACGGTGGGGACTGCTGGCGGCGGTGCTGCTGCTCGGCGCCGGGATGCTTCCTGCGCTGGTGACGACGCCCGCCGCGGCCATATGCGCGTCCACGGTGAGCGTGACGTCGCCTCTCGACAGCGGCGCCAACACCCTGCGAGACGCCATCAATCAGGTCTGTGACGGCGGGACTGTCAATGTCGACCTCAACGCCGGCGCGGTGATCAGTCTGGCGACGGTGGGTGACACGTCCTTTGGGCCGAACGCGTTCGGCATCTCGAAGGCGCTCACGATCAACGGACACGGTGTCAACCTTCTTGCCGGGCACCCCGGCTTGCGCCTTCTCTACATCGCACAAGCCGGCAACGTCACGCTGAACGACGTCGACGTGTCGTTCTTCATGGTGACCGCGGGCGACGGCGGCGCGCACGGCCCGGGAGGCGGCGGCGGGGCCGGACTCGGTGGCGCGGTGTTCAACCTCGGCCGCCTGACGGTCAACCGCTCGTCGTTCATCAACAACTCGGCCACCGGCGGCAACGGCGGCGTCGGGTCCATCGGACTCGGTGGGGGCGGCGGCGGCGGCATGGGGGGTGACGGCGGCGCCGGCGGCGACAGTGTTGGTGGCGGCGGTGGGGGGAACCGGCCGTCACCCGAGGGCGATGGTCAGGCGGGCTCCGGCACCACGGCCGGCGAAGGCGGCGAGCTCAGCGGGGGACGCGGCGGCGACACCAGCCTGCTCGCGGGCTTCGGCGGCCCGGGCAGCGCCGGAGGCGGCGCAATGGTCGGCGGGAAGGGTGGGGCCGGCGGGTTCGGTGGGGGCGGCGGCGGCGGCGCGGGCGGCACCGTGAATGTCGACTTCGGCGGCGGCTTGGGCGGCTTTGGCGCCGGCGGTGGCGCGGCGGATTCGGGTATTGGCGGGCCCAGCGCGTTCGGCGGCGGCACCGGCGGCAGCGGCAACGATGCACGGGGCGGGGGCGGTGCTGGGTTGGGCGGCGCGATCTTCAACACAACCGGCGGGACGCTCACGATTTCAAACAGCACGTTCTTCAATAACCAGGTCGCCGGCGGGAGCGGGGCCAACGCCGGTGTGGCGCTCGGCGGTGCGGTGTTCAACCACAACGGTGTCGTCAGTATCAGCGACTCGACGATTGCCGGGAACCCGGGCGGCGGCGTGTACAACCGCCAGCAGGACGGGACGGCGACCCTGACGATCGCCAACTCGATCCTGGCGAACTCGGGCGTTGACTGCACCAACGACGGTGGCACGGTCACCGCGCCCGTTGCCAATCGGAATCTTATCGAGACCAATGCCGCGGCAAGTAAGGCCTGTGGCGTGTCCGCCGTGACCGGCGACCCGCAACTTTCCTCACAGCCGTTCGACTTCGGCGGTCCGACACTCACGATGTCGATCCCGCGCACCAGTCCGGCTTACGACGCGGGGCTGTCGGCTCTCTCGGTGGACCAGCGCGGCGAGCCACGGCCCGGGTCGGGCAGCACGCTCGCCGACATTGGTGCGTTCGAATTGCAGTTGCCGGTCGCCGACGTGAGCGTCACGAAGACGGGCCCGGCGACCGCGGAGCCGGGATCCAACATCACCTACTCCATCACGGTCAGCAACGCCGGGCCGGGTGAGGGCCTGAACACGGTGCTCACCGATGTCCTTCCGACCGGCCTCCTGTTCGTGTCGCTCGTGCCAGGTGTCACGACCGACGCGCCGGACTCATGCAGCGTGCCTTCGCCCTTTACCGCCGGGACCGTGACCTGTACGTGGAACAGCCTGGCCGCCGGCACCTCGGCGGCGTTCGCGCTGACCGCGCAGGCGGGCGCGGGCTTCATCGGGAACGCATCGAACACCGCGACGGTGACAACTGACAGCGTCGATCCAACGACACCCTCCTCGGCGACAGCGCTCACCGTGGTTGGTTGCACCAACTCGATCACCGGCAGTCATGCCGGTTTCGCCGCGGGCAGCGGTACATGGTGCGTCAGCAACGCGAACATCGCAGGCAACATCAGCGCCTCGGGCGGCGCCCGGATCTTCATTGCGAACTCGACCGTGAGCGGCTCGGTCACCGCGAACGGCACCGGCCGCGTCGCGCTGTGTGGATCCACGGTCGGCGGCGGTGTGTCGGTCTCCGGAGCGACGGGGTTCGTGCAGATCGGAGACCCCGAGTTCCTCTGCGCGGGCAACGCGGTCGCATCTTCAGTGCAGCTCACGAACAACACCGCCGGCGTCGAGCTCAGTGGGAACACGAGGATCGGCGGCCACGCGATCGTCACCGGCAACAGCGGCACCGGACCCACGCCGGACGCTCCCGCCCAGGAGATCGAGGCCAACCGGATCCTCGGCAACTTGAGCTGCTCCGGCAACACGCCCGCGGTGACGAACAGCGGTCAGCCGAACATCGTCACCTTCACGCGCAGCGGTCAGTGCGCCACGCTCTAGGGGCGATCGCCAGCCTGCGCGTTCCCGCGAGCGGCCGTCGGGACATAAAAATGGGCTGGTGGACGACCGGGCGCGGGCGCACGAGGCCTTCGGGCTTCGAGAGTGGCAGGTGGCGTACGACGCGTTCGGCGCGTGCGACGCCCTGGATGCCACCGACCTCGACGCACTGGGGGAGTGCGCGCACTGGCTCGGCCGGGCCGACGAGGTAATCGAGGCGTACACCGAGGCGTACAGGCTTCACGTCGAGGCGGCGGCCCCACGACGCGCGGCTCTGTCCGCCTTCATGCTGGCGATCTACATGCGCCTCAAGGGCGAGGGTGTGCAGGCCGATGGCTGGCTGGCTCGTGCCCAACGGCTGCTCGCCGAAGAGGCCGAGGGCGCCGAGCACGGATATCCGCTCTACCTCGAGACGGCCCGCCTGATGGGGAGCGACCTGGAGGCGGCGGTGGCCTCGGCGCACCGCATGCAGGACTTGGGACGCCGCTTCGACGACGACACGTTGGTGGCCCTTGGTGTGTTCTTCGAAGGCCGCGCCCGGATCAAGCAGGCCCGAGTGCGAGACGGGCTGGCTCTCCTCGACGAGGCGATGCTCGCCGCGCTCTCGGACAAGCTCAAACCGATGTGGACCGGCGCCATCTACTGCGGACTGCTGGGCGCCTGCCACGAGCTGGTTGATTTCCGCCGGGCCGAGCAGTGGACAGACGCGACTACCAAGTGGTGCTCGCCACTGCCGGTGGCGTCGCTGTACCCGGGCATCTGCCGCGTGCACCGCGCCGAGATCCTTCACCACCGCGGATCGTGGGACGAGGCGGAGACCGAGGCGCTAGCGGCGGCCCAGGAGATGGTCGACATCGACGTGTTCGTGGTGGCAGACGGCTATTACGAGGTCGGCGACATCAGGCGCCGTCGCGGCGACCTGGCCGGCGCGGAGGATGCTTACACGCGCACCCACGAAATCGGCCGGGACCCACAGCCGGGGCTCGCACTCCTGCGTTTGGCGCAGGGCCGGATCGACGCCGCCGCCGCGTCGATTGCTGCGGCGTTGGCCGGCTTTGGCGGCAGCCGCCTCGAGCGGGCGCCGCTGCTCGCTGCGCAGGTCGACATCGCCCTCGCAGCCGGCGAGCTCAACCTGGCCCACGCATCGGCCGACGAGATCGTCGCAATCGCCGACGACTTCGACAGCCCGGGCCTGCGCGCCATCGGCCAGCGTTGTCGCGGTGCGGTGGCACTGGCCAGCGGCGAGACGGTCACCGCGCTCGCCGCGCTCAGACTGGCGTTCACGCTGTGGCAGGAGTTGGACTCGCCCTACGAAACGGCCCGCATCCGGGTGCTGCTCTCGAAGGCCTATGTCGCCCTGGGCGACGAGGACGCCGCCATCCGGGAGTGCGCGGCCGCCCGCTCGGCGTTCGAGCGCATCGGTGCCGTCGCCGACCTTCAGGCACTGGACGCCGGACCGGAGCCGGCCCCGTGCGGCTTGACGTCTCGCGAAGTGGAGGTGCTGCGCCTCGTCGCCGGAGGCCAGAGCAACCGCGAGATCGCGACCGGGCTTTACATCAGCGAGAAAACCGTGGCCCGCCACGTCTCGAACATCTTCACCAAGCTCGAGGTGTCATCGCGCTCGGCGGCGACTGCCTTCGCCTACGAGAACAAGATGCTCGTACCCTGAAATACCCATACGGGGCGCAGCGCGAATACACATAGCGCCCGATGAGCGGGCGGGGGCGTCCTCCGTATCTTCCGAGGTGATGTCCGTAATCACTCACCAAGGAGACAGCACATGCCCAAGTTCCTGATCGAGCGCGAGCTCCCCGGCGCCTCTTCGCTGACCGCCGCCGAACTCCACTCCATCTCGGCCAAGTCCAACCAAGTCCTCGCCGACATGTCGCCCCGCGCCCAGTGGCTGCAGAGCTACGTCGCGGGCGACAAGATCTACTGCGTGTACGTCGCCGAGGACGAGGCGGCCGTCCGCGAGCACGCCGACTGCGGCGGCTTCCCGGCCAACACGATCAGCCGGGTCTCGGCGGTGATCGATCCGTCGACGGGGGAGTAACGGTCCGCCTGCTGTCGCCGTAGCCTCTCTGGGATGAGCACGTGGGATCGCATTCGTGCAGTGCTGCGTCGTGAGAAGCGAGAGCTGGATGACGTGGTCGGCGACTTCAAGGACCGCGCCAACGCGACGCTGGACCGGAAAGAGCGCGAGATGAATGCCACGCCAGAGGAGAAGTTCGCGATGGAGCAGGAACGGGCGGCGGAGGTCGACGCCGAGCTCGAAGCGGTCCGGCGCCGCATCGAGCGCGGCGGCGGCCGCTAGCGGCTGCGCAGGACTGCTTGGAAGCCTCCGTCGAGATCCGTGGCGCCGCGGAGGCCGAGCAGTTGCAGCGACGCGGCGGCGAGGCTCGACGAGTAACCCTCGTCGCACACGATCACGATTTCGCGGTCCGCGCTGGTCTCTTCGATGCGGTCGGGCGACGTTGGATCGAGCCGCCACTCGAGGACGTTGCGGTCGATGACGAGCGCGCCGGCCAGCTCGCCGTCACGCGCTCGCTGCGCCGCGGGGCGGATGTCGACGATCAACGCACCGCGCGCGATGAGCGTCGGGAGCTCGGACGCTGACGGACGATGGGGCAGCGTCTGTCGGGCGGCCGCCAACATGCCCGAAATCTTCGAGTCGTCCGTCACGCTCTGATCATCTCCTGTCGCGATCGTTCCATCTAGTCGCCGGTGCAGGCGACAATGGCCGGATGCAGACGGACGGCGGCTCGGTCGATTGGAACGAGCGCTATCTCGCCCGCGGTGCCGACGCGGTGAGCTGGTTCCAAGCGGCGCCATCCATGTCGCTCGAGCTGGTGGAGCTGCTCGACGTTCCGACCGATGCGCCTGTTGTCGACGTAGGCGGGGGCGCATCGACGTTGGTGGACGAGCTCCTCCATCGGCGCTACGAGCATGTATCGGTCGTCGACCTGTCGGACGCCGCCTTGCAACTTGCCCGCGATCGCGTGGGCAGCGACGACCGGGCGGCGTGGATGGTGGCCGACATCCTCGACTGGCAGAGCGACAGGCCGTACGGACTGTGGCACGACCGCGCGGTATTCCACTTCCTCGTTCGACGCGGCGACCAGCGGCGCTACGTCGAGTCGATGCGGGCGAATCTGCGGCCTGGCGCGGGCGTGATCATCGGGACCTTCGCGGCCGATGGCCCGACGGAGTGCTCGGGCTTTCCGGTGGCGCGCTATGACGTGGATGCTCTCATCGGCGCGCTCGGCGATGGCCTCCGAGTAGTAGCGAGCCGGCGAGAGGAGCACGTCACGCCTTGGGGCACCATCCAGCCGTTCACGTGGCTAGCGGGGACGTATCTCTAGCGGTTCAGCGCGAACATACGGCGTGGCGACAGGAGGCTTCGACGTTGTCGACCGTCGCTACGAAGGCTTGTACGAGCGGGCCCGAGCAGCGCTCAACGATGATCCGCGGGTCACGAGCGTTGAACTGGCGGGATCGATCGCGGCCGGCACGGCCGACGAGTGGAGCGATCTCGATATCCATGTCGTCGTGCGCGCCGACGACTACGACCGTTTCCTGGCCGAGTGGCCGGTGTGGCTCGAGCGGATCACGCCGACGGTGTTCGCCCGCACGCCCATCGCACCGTTCATCAGCTTCATGCAGCGAGACGAACATCTGAAGTACGTCGCCGGTGTACCGCATCTACTTGGCCTACTCACGACCGTGTTTCTCGCCGAGACCGGCGCGCCGCCGCCCGCCAAGAACTGGAACCGAACGTTCACCGCGGAACAGCGAGCAGCCGTCGCCGCGCTGCCGCCATTCAGCGCGACCCGGCGAGGTTGTGTGGACTTTGGGCTCGGTCTCGCCCGACTGCTCATCGAGCGGGCGAGACCGTTGTACAAGCGCTACGACCGCACCTGGCCCACCGAACTCTGTGCGGTCACGGCGGTACGTCTCGAAGCCGCGCTGGGCGTCGACGTCGCGGCCTGGCTCTACTAGGGCCCGCGATTACCGCTTCTTCTTGCCCTTCTTCGCCGCTGCGGCGACGGTGTCTTTCAGGGCCTTGAGCGGAGTCGCCTTGATCGTGAGAGACGCCGGCTTGGCCGCGAACCGCATCGGCTCCTTCGTGAAGGGATTGATCCCGTCACGAGCAGGCTTGGCCGGAGTGGCCCGCGAGTAGAGCTTTACGAACCCGCTCAGGTTCACGGCTTCGCCTCGGCTCAGGTTGTCGGTGATCGCGGCCTCGATCGCGGCAAGGCAGTTCTTGACGTCAGCCCGACTCCAATCGTCGTCAGGGGACGCTGCGTTGAGGTCATTGAGGACCTGGACGATCAGCTCGTTTCGATTCATGGAAAGTGGCGCCTCGCGTGGTCTAGGGAAACTGGCGGGGGCGACGCTACCGCGGCCAGCAGCCCCGCTTGGCACTTCAGGGCGGGGTTACTCGATCGTGAAGCGCAAGGAGCCCGCCCCGAAGGTCGTCCCCGCCGGGATCTTTACACTCGCGGCGATGAGGTGGCCCGACGGATTCATGTGGGGGACGGGCGCATCGTCGACCCAGACCGAGGGCGCCGGGTCGGCGTCCACCTGGATCGACTGGGAAGGCGCCGGCCGCGCGCCCGTTTCGGGCACGGGCAGCGACTTCGCGACGCGCTACGCGACCGACTTCGCGCTGTACGCCGGCCTCGGCCTGACCCATCACCGGCTATCGATCGAATGGGCGCGCATCGAGCCCGAGGAAGGCGTCCGTGACGCCGGGGCGATCGCGCACTACCGATCGGTGCTCGAGGCGGCGCGCGGCGCCGGCATCGAGCCGTGGGTGTGCCTGCACCACTTCACCCTTCCTCGGTGGTTCGCCGATGAGGGTGGCTTCGCGGTCGAGGCGAATCGCACTGGCGCGTGGGCGCGACATGTCGAGTTCCTCGCCGATACATACGGCGACCTCGTGAGCGGATGGAAGCCGGTGAATGAACCCATCTGGTTCGCGGCCGGGGGCTGGTTCGGGGGCGGGATGCCTCCGGGGCGTCGGGACTTCGGGGAGTTCGCGGCGGTCCTCGAAGGGGTGCTCCTCGCCAGTCACGAGGCGGCGGCGAACCTCAAGCAGACCGGGGCGCCGACATCGACCATCCACGGACTCGCGCCCGTACACGCAGTCGGGGCCGGCGCCGAGTTGCGCGCCCAGCGGTGGGACGAGATGTTCTGGGGGAGTTGGCTGTCGCTCGTGCAGGACGGCGTCCTCCGGGTGCCGACGCGTGATCCGGTCGAGCGGCCCGACCTGGCCGACGCGTTCGACCTCATCGGCTTCTCCTATTACGCGGCGAGCGGCATGAGCAGCGACGGTGCCGTGCCCTACCCGGCCGACGCGCCGCGCTCACCGCTGGGCTACGCAATCTGGCCCGACGGTCTGAGCGAAGTGTTGGATCGCTTGCACACCGAGCTTCCGGGTCAAGCGCTCCTGATCAGCGAGTACGGCATCGGGACCGATGACGACACCCAGCGCGCCGCGTACATCGAGCGCGGGCTCGAGATAGCCGCCGACGCCATCGCCCGCGGTATCGACCTGCGCGGGTTCTTTCACTGGACGGGCGTCGACAACTATGAGTGGCTGCACGGGTACGACGTGCGGTTCGGGATCATCGACCAGGATCGGAACATTCGGCCGAGCGCGGAGGTGCTACGTCGGGAGGCGTCTCTGAGCTAGGTGATCGGGTGGCTCGTCAGGAACGCGGCGAGTTCCCTTGCGACGGGCTCCGGCTGCTCGATGTGCAGCAAGTGGCCCAAGCCCGGAATCGTGACGTCTTCGACATGCGAATTCGACGACCGCAGGAACTCGGCGACCTCGATCCACAGCGGTCCGGTATCGCCGCCGAGCATCGACAACACGGGCTGGTTGATGGCCGCCGCTTCGGCCGCCCCGAATGTCCATTGGCCCAGCGCCGGTAGCTCGACACCGAAGAACGTGTCGGCGTCCTTGATCGCCTGCGCGACCGATCCGGGCATGCGCTCCTCGAGGAGTGTGCGGCACGCGGGCCAGTCGAGCCCGCTCACAGCTCCGAGGAACATCGAGAGCGCTTCCTCGTGTTCGCCCCTGGCGTAGGCCTCGAATACGGGCGCGGCTCCCTCAAGAAACCCCGGGCCACTCGGCACCGAGAAGATCGACAGCTCCAACAGGCTCAGCGTCGCCACTCGCGCCGGGGCGATCAGTGCGAGCTCGGCGGCAACCGCTGCGCCGCTCGAATGGCCGACGACATGGGCGCGTTCGATGTTGAGGTGATCGAGCAGGGCAGCCGCGTCGGCCGCGTGGTCACTGATTCCGACCGGACCTTCGGTGTGCGTACTCCCGACCCAGCCGCGCTTGTGGTAGCGGATCAGCTGGTAGCGATCGAGCAACGGTTCTGATACGAGCGGCAGAAAGCCGTCGGCCAGCACCGGGCTGATCAACAGGACTGGCTCGCCAGTACCCGTTACCTCGTACTCGAGTTCGACGCCGTTGACGCTTGCTCGCTCCATGTGCCCTCTCCTGGGTCGATCTGCCGATCGCGCTGCCAGGGGTCTGGAGCAGGGTTCTCGTCGTGGAAGGCCACGGTACACCCGGCCTTCGCCGCTAGCCCCGCCGGCGCCGGCTTCGCGTGGCTTGGCGCGCCTCGCGGTCGGCGCGGGCACGATGGGCGCGCTCGCCCGGGTCGCGGGCTGCCTCGATACTCGCGGCTTCGTCGGACAGCTCGACGTAGCGGGCGACGCCGCCGCGATCGAGGTCCCCGTCGGCGATGGCGGCGGCCACCGCACAACCGGGCTCGCCCTTGTGCTGACAGTCGGTAAATCGGCAACGAGTCGCGACGTCCTCAATGTCCTCGTACGCGACGGCGATCCCCGTGGGGTCGGCTGACAGCGCGACTGATCGGACGCCGGGCGTGTCGATGAGCACGCCGCCATGGGGTAGCACGATGAGGTGTCGGGCGGTGGTGGTGTGCCGGCCCTTGCGGTCGCTCTCGCGAACCTCGTTCGTCGGCATGATCTCGCTGTCGGTGAGGCGGTTGACGAGCGTCGACTTCCCGACGCCGGACGCGCCGACAAGCACGAGCGTGAGGTTGGGCGCCACGGCGTTGGCGAGCGCGTCCACGCCGGAGTCGTTGTACGCGCTGACAAGCATCACGTCGACCGCGGGAATCCGCGTGCGGATCAACTCGGCGGCCGCGCCGGGATCGGCGTGGAGATCGGCCTTGTTCAACACGATCAACGGTTGCGCGCCCCCGGCGCTGGCGACCACGACCTCGCGCTCGAGGCGCCGAATGTTCGGCTCCTGATCGAGCCCGGTCACGATCCCGACAATGTCGATGTTGGCGGCGACCACTTGGTCCGTACCTCTCGCGTCGGCTGTCGATCGCGACAAGGTCGACCGCCGCTCGAGAACGTCGACGACGACATTCGGTGGCGATGCGTCGGGGCTTGGCTCCAGCACGACCCAGTCGCCGACCACGGGCAGCTTGGTGGCCGACGCAGTTGTGGTCTCCGCCGCCGTCGTCACGACGCACCGGTCCACGTCGACGCGAACGACTCGTCCCGGCTCCACGCGGCCGCCGACATGCGGCGCGTAAAGGTCCGCGAGGCGGCGGTCCCACCCCAAGGCCGTGAGGTCGTCGCTGGGTGTCAGATCGGGCCCTCCTCGTCAGTCGACGGATCGCGCTACCAGGTCCGGAGCACCGCTCTCTTAGACGGTACCGCAGGGAGGTGTACGGTCGGAGTGACACCGACAGCGCCGCTCGAGTCCCCGGTAGCGCATCGCCACGATGCGAAATCCAGGGAGAGGAGCGCGATGACGAAGATGCAAGTCATCGCTGCGGTGACGAGGCGATCCGGACCGCGCCTCATCGAAGCGACCGTGATCCCGGCTCTCCTGTTTTACGGGTGCCTGGTGATGATCGGCCTCGGGGCCGCGTACGTCGCCGCCTTGCTGTGGTCCTACGCGGCGCTGGCCCGCCGCATCGTGCGCCGGCTTCCGATTCCGCCGATCCTGGTTCTCGGCGTCATCGGCATCACGCTGAAGACGATCGTCGCCGCGGTCAGCGAGAGCTCGTTTCTCTACTTCCTCCAGCCCGTTCTCGCGACCCTTGTCCTCGGAATGGTGTTTCTCATTTCGGTGGTGGTGGGCCGGCCCCTCATCGGGAGACTCGCTGGCGAGTTCTGGCCGATCCCGCCTGATGTCGCGATTCGTCCGCCGATCCTGCGACTGTTCCGCAACCTCACGCTGTTGTGGGCCGGGTTCAACTTCGTCTCGGCCGCGGTGACGATGGCCATGCTCGTCTCGCTGCCGCTCGGTACGTTCGTCGCCGCCAAACAGGTCACTGGGTACGCGATGACTGCGACGACGATCTTCGTAACCGTGACATTGTCGCTGAATGCGGCGCGCCGCGAAGGTCTCGTGCCCGTGACTGCTGACGCGCCGCACTGATTGAACAGGGTGGGCGTCTACACTTGGAGTTGCCCGACGCGGTCGGGCCGCCTCTCCTCTGCGTCACAAGGATCGCTATGCCCGCAACACCCGCCGTCACTCCCGGAGTCAAGCGCCGGACGGGCCGAGGTCATGTCGATTCCTATGGTGACGACCGCGTGTGCTGCGCGTCGGGCTGCCGCACCGTTCTCTCGCGATACAACAGCAGCGACTGGTGCTGGCAGCACTCAGCGGCTACGACTCCGAACCACCGCTGAGTTTCACGCGCTGACTCCGGCGGTAGTGCACGGTGGTGCGCAGCACGGCGGCCGCGATACACGCGGCGGCCAACGCAAAAGCAAGAAACAGAATCGCCATCGCAACCGCGTGCCGAAGATCCATCGTTAACTGGTCATCACAAGGCCAAGGACGAGCAACAGCCCAGCGAGTCCGAGGCAGCCTGCGCTGGACAGGACATCAAGGGTGCGACGTTTCATGGCTGCTCCTGGGGTCGATCGATCGATCGCGCTACCAGGGTCCGGAGCACCGCTCCCTGAGCCAACCAACTTGCAGGCTCAACACGTAAGGGTTCTTGTCGTGTTGAGCCCACCGTACACGTGTTCGGGTGTACGGTCGCTATAGCGATGCTCCGGACCCTGGCAGCGCGCCGCACGGCGCTTGCACCAGGGACGGACACGGATGGCCTCCATCGTTTATGCAACGGACGTCGCGGCCAGATTCAGCGACGACCAGCAACGCGTTTCGCACGAAGGCGACCGGACCGTCGTGTGGCTGGCCGGTGAACACGACATGTCGACGGTGCGGATGCTGGCCGAAACACTGGCCAAGGCGATCTCCCGCAACGACGCCGATCTCGTCGTCGACCTCAGCGAGGTCACGTTCCTCAGTGCGGCGACGGTCGACGAGCTGGTCCGGTGGCGGGTATTCCTGCGCGATCACTCGCGAGACCTAGCGCTGCGGGCGCCATCACCACGGGCATGGCGGATCCTCGAGATCTGCGGACTCACCACACTCATAGCGTGTTGCCCTTAGGTGCCGGCCGCCCGCCGCCTTCGCATTCTGCGCAAGCTCATCGGGGATGCGGGCAGTGACCTTAACGCCCGGCGCCTTTGCGACGTGTGTGCCGAAGTCACCGGCGTGAGCGGCGCGGCGATCATGCTGATGTCCGCCGATATCCCGCAAGGCGCCGCGTGCAGTACCAATGCGCTGAGCGCGCTCCTCGAACGCCTGCAGTTCGATCTGGGCGAAGGTCCGTGCGTCGACGCGCACCAAACGCACGGGCCCGTCCTCGAACCAGACCTGGCGACGCCGGTCGTCGTGCGCTGGCCGGCGTTCGCCAACGCCGCAGTCGAAGGAGGGGCCCGCGCCGTTTTCGCCTTTCCACTCCAGATTGGCGCCGTGCGCCTGGGAGCGCTCCAGCTGCACGGCGTCCTGCCTGGGGCAATCTCCGACGAGCAGCACGCTGACGCGCTCGTGATGGCCGACGTGGCCGCCCAGGCCGTTCTCGTCATGCAGTCCGACGCGCCGCCCGGCGCGCTGGCGTCCGCCCTGGAAGCGAGCGGCGAGTTCCAATACGTCGTACATCAGGCCTCGGGCATGGTGGCAGCGCAGCTCGAGGTCAGCATCGGTCAGGCCCTCATCCGCCTTCGCGCCCACTCGTTCGGCAACGGCGTGCCTCTGGCGGAGGTAGCGGCGGCCGTCGTTGGCCGAACTCTTCGATTCGATGATGGAGGCGCATAACATCGCGGAGAGCTGATGCCTAGAGAGACACTCCTCGCCCGGACGTTGGTCGAGCTGGCCGACACACTCGTCGACGACTTCGACATCATCGAGTTGCTGACGCTGCTCACCGACCGCTGCGTGGACGTGCTCGACGTTGGCGCCGCCGGTCTCATGCTCGTCGGGCCCGATGGCAACCTTCGAGTTATGGCGTCGTCGAGCGAGACGATGCGCGTGCTCGAGCTGTTCGAGCTGCAGTCGGAGCAAGGCCCGTGTCTCGAGTGTTACCGCGACGGAACGCCGGTCGTGAATCAAGATCTGGCCTCTGTCAGTGACCGCTGGCCGCGGTTTGCTGCCGAGGCGCTCAAGGCGGGATTTCACTCGGTGCACGCCCTGCCCATGCGATTGCGCGGCGCGGTCATCGGTGCCCTCAACCTGTTCCGGATCGAGCCGGGCGAGATGAGTGCCATCGACGTCGCCGCCGCGCAGGCCCTCGCCGATGTCGCCACGATCGCGATCCTCCAGCATCGGGCGATGCTCGCCGCTCAACTCCTGAACGAGCAGCTCCAGAACGCGCTCAACAGCCGCGTGCTCATCGAGCAGGCCAAGGGCATGGTGGCCGAGCGCCTCGGTGCCGACATGGAGCATGCCTTCCTCGCGTTGCGGACCTACGCGCGAAGCCACAATCGGCGCCTGGTCGACGTTGCCGGCGACGTCATCGCCGGCAAGCTGTTCGCACGACACCTTGACCCGCCCTCCGAGACCTGACCACGGTCCCCGCCTCCAAGGAGTCGCCATGGCATTCACGAGAGAAGAGATCGAAGCCGCGTTCCAGAGCTACGAGGCGGCCGCCCGACTGGCTGGTGAAACGGGGGATTGGGCGTCGTGGGCCGACGTGTTCACGCCCGATGCCACCTATTGGGAGCACCTCTACGGACGGATGAACGGACGCGACGAGATCAGGTCGTGGATCAGCAAGACGATGAGCACGTTCCCTGGCAGCGAGATGCCGACGTTTCCGAGCGACTGGCACGTCATCGATGAGGAGAGCGGCCGCGTCGTGGTGTACATCCAGAACCGCATGCGGGACCCGGGCGACGGCAGCGTCCACCAGGCACCGAACGTTTCGATCCTCGTCTACGCCGGCGACAACCAGTGGTCGTACCAAGAGGACATCTACAACGTGGATGACTTCTCCACGATGATCGCGTCCTGGTCCGAGCGGGTGAAGGCACTGGGGACCCGGCGCCCGTAGCATCGGGCGATGCGCCTGCGCCCGCGGTATGGCGACCAACCCGTCGTGCGGTTCGATGGTCCGATCGGCGATCCGGCCAAGCCGCTGCTCCGCCAGCGCCGGCGATTGGGCGACACGCTGAAGGGACTCGACGCCGACCAATGGGCGGCGGCCAGCCGATGTGAAGGGTGGTCAGTCCGCGATGTCGTCGCCCACCTCGTCACCACCAACGGTTTCTGGGTCGTGTCGGCCCTCGGCGCGCTGGCCGGCGAACCCACGCGCTACCTGAGTGACTTTGATCCGGTGGCGTCGCCCAAGGTGGCCGTCGACAGCATGCTGACGATGACGACCGAGGACGTGTTGACGAGCTATATCGACGGCGTCGAAAAGTTGGCCGCCGCGGTCGAAGGACTCGACGACGCGCAGTGGTCGCTGCCGGCCGAGGCGCCGCCTGGTCACATCGCGCTGGCGGCCATGGCGCGCCACGCGCTGTGGGACGCGTGGATACATGAACGCGATGTGTGCATCCCGCTCGGCTACCAGCAGCCTGAAGAGGACGACGAAGTGCTGGCGTCGCTCGAGTACGCCGCCGCGTTGGGCGCCGGCTTCCTCGCGCTCGAAGGCTCGCCCCGCAGCGCAACGCTGGTGGTAGACGCCACCGGGCCAGAGACGCATTTCGTGATTGACGCCGGCGAGTCGGTCGTGGTGCGCGGCGGTGATGCACCGGCCGACGCCTTGCGGATCACGGGCTCGTGCGTCGACCTTGTCGAGGCCCTGAGCTTCCGGGTGCCGTTCCCCGCGGGTGTCGGCGAGGAGACGCGGTGGCTGTTTGCCGGGCTGGGCACGGTGTTCGAAGTCGCCGAGGCGTAGCGCGCTGCGCGGAGTGGCTAGTCCCAGGCGAGGGGTAGCGACTCGAGACCGCGCAGTACGAAGGTGTTTCGGAACTTCGGCTTCCCGTCGAGACGCAGGTTCGGGAACCGGTCGACCAGCTCGCGCAGGACCTCCGCCGCTTCGAGGCGGGCCAGCGACGCGCCGAGGCACGCGTGGATGCCGTAGGAGAACGCCAGGTGGGGGTTGGGGTCGCGGTCGAGTCGCAGGGCGTCCGGCTCGGCGAAGACCGCGGGATCGCGGTTGGCCGCGCTGAGCAGCAGGATGACCACGTCACCCTTCTCTATCTGTTGGCCACCCACCTCGATGTCCTCGAGGGCGATGCGCTGCGTCATCTGCACAGGACCGTCGTGGCGTAACAGTTCCTCAACGGCCGACTCCGCCGTCACGTCGCCGGCACGCAGGGCCGCGAGCTGCGCCGGGCTGCCGAGCAACGCGAGCAGTCCGTTGCCGATAAGGTTGGCGGTTGTCTCGTAGCCGGCGATGAGCAACAGGCCGCACGTCGAGATGACCTCCTGGTGCGTCAGGCGATCGCCACTCTCCTCGCTGGCGACCAGGGCGTCGATGAGACCACCCGCGACCCGCTTGCTCGGATCGGTGATGAGCCCGTCGAGGTACGCGCTGAGCTCGGCCGCCGCTTCGTCGCCGGCCCGCTCGATCTCGGGCGTCCGGAACGGCGAGATATCGAGACGCGCCGCCAGGGTGCGCGCCCACCCCGGGAACAAATCACGGTCGTGCTCCGGCACGCCCAACATCTCGCAGATAACGTCGACCGGGAGGGGATAGGCCAACTCGGCGAGAACATCGGCTCGTCCGAGCGGCGTCAATGCATCGATGCGGCGCGCACCAAGTTCCTTGACGCGCGGTCGGAGCTCTTCGACGCGCTTGGGTGTGAAGCTG